>OLDZ01000001.1_pt1 | contig 128408 bp, 101 predicted proteins | sample 1601981 | NCBI WGS metagenome assembly OLDZ01 (sample SAMN02674970, study PRJEB24791) | human gut metagenome, SKBSTL043 | isolation source: stool | host: Homo sapiens | place: USA
CCTACATCCGCATTGCGGTGCAGCAGGGCTGGCTGAACGGCTACACGGACGGCAGCTACCGTCCGGACAACGCTGTCACGCTGGAGGAGGCCTGCACGGCGGTCCTCAAGCTGATGGGCTATAAGATGACCGAGCTGAACGGCGCGTTCCCCAACGCGCAGCTCAACAAGGCCAGCGAGATCGGCCTGCGCACCGGACTGGACCGCAAGCAGGGCGAGGCCATGAACTATGAGGACGCCGCGGTCCTGCTCTACAACGCCCTCACGGCCAACACGGCTTCGGGCGGCGCTTACGGCACTACTCTGGGCTTTACCGTTTCCAACGGCCAGGTGGATGCCTCCACCGTCCTGCTCAGCAGCCTGCAGGGCCCCTTTATCTACGGCGAGGGGGCACAGGTGCCCTTTACCCCGGTGGCCGTCTACCGCAACGATAAAGTTTCCCCCTCGGGCGAGCTGAACCAGTACGACGTGTACTATTACAGCGAGAGCCTGCGCACGATCTGGGTCTACACCCGCCGCGCGGCCGGCCGCATCACGGCAGTGTCTCCCTCGGCCAGTGCGCCCACCTCGGTCACCGTGGCGGGCAGTACCTACACGCTGGGCAGCACGGCGGTGGCCTCGCAGGTGTCCTCCCTCAACGGCGGCGGTGTGGGCCAGGTGGTCACCCTGCTGCTGGGCATGAACAATGAGGTGGCCGGCATCGTCACCGGTGAAGAGGCCGACAGCGTCTTCTATGGCGTTGTCCAGTCCGCCTCCCGCAACCTGATTGAAGAGGACAACGGGGCCGATGTGCTCCAGAAAGTTTCTGTCATGTGCACGGACGGTATCGTCCGGAGCGTCAACGTGGACAAAAGCCTCAATTTTCCCACCGGTTGGCTGGTAGAAATCTGCGTGGACGGTGCCAACGGTGAGAGCGTGAAAAAAATCAGCACCCGGTCCGTCAGCGGCACCGTGAACGCGGACGCCACCGCTTTGGGCGACGCTGCTCTGGCCGATGATGTGGAAATTATGGATACAACGTCAGGAGGTGCGGCTGGGGCGATTCGTCCCAGCCGCCTATCGGGGGTAACGCTCTCGGGCTCTGACGTCCGCTACTACACCACCAATGAAAACGGCCAGATCGACCGCCTCATCCTCAACGATGTCACGGGCGATCTGTGGAACTACGGCGTGCTGGACGATGTGAAGAATCTGGCCGCCAACTACAGCAGCATCAAAACGCTGGTGACCACCGATTCTTCGGGCAACACGACCACCAAGACCACCGTGGATGAGGTGAAAAATCTGCTGGTGCCCACCACGAGCGAGATCTTGTGGGGCGTTATCAGCGGTGATATCCTCAGCACGGCATGGAACCGCCTGACGGGCAACACCGCAGGCCTGCTGGGCATCGGCTTCCGGCAGATCGGTGCCATTACCGGGGCTCCGCTGAGCAACATCTTCAACTTCATCGGCGGCGGTGCCAACTACATCTGCTATATCAATGGCCAGCAGGCCAGCCTGACCACCTCCATCAAGTACCCGGTGCTGGCGGGCGGTATTGCCGTCAGCCAGGAGGCGTCTGGTTCGGTCAAATCCATGATGCAGCTCATGCCCATGAAGATCGATAAGGTGGGCGCTGCCTCCGTCCTCTCGGGCGATAAGCGCTATGAGATGGCCGACGACACGCAGGTCTACCTGTGGTACAAGGGCCAGTATTACGCCACCAAGCTGGCATACGTCAACTCGGATGATTACTACCTGACCGGCTGGTACGATAACTTTGGCTGCACGGCGGGCAAGAAAGTCCGCGTCATCATCGCAGTCAAGAAAGACTGATGCCGGGGGATTACGCGGCCCCGTGCTGGCTGCTGCGGCAGGCCCGGCAGCTGCTGTATCCCCGCCGCTGCCCTTTCTGCCGCCGGGTGCTGGGCTTTGTGCCAACCTGCCCGGAATGCGCGGAACGGCTGGAACCGCTCCGCCGGATGCCCATGCGGCTCAAGGAAAGTGAGCACTATCTGGGGACCTTGAGCGGGGCCGCGGCACCCTACCGCTACACGGGCTGTGTCCGCAGTGCGGTGCTGCGGGCCAAGTACCAGGGCGAGCCGTGGACGGCCGTGGAGCTGGGCGTCGAGATGGCCCGGCTGCTCTTTGGCAGCGAGATCCTCATGCGCGGCGCGGAGCCCACACCCCAGCGGGTGGAGGGCCTGAGCCTTGGCTATGACGCCATCGTCCCGGTGCCGGCCTCCAGCAAAAAACGCGGCTATAATGTGCCGGAGCGGATGGCCCGGCCGCTGGCAAAGGCGGTGGGCGTCCCGCTGGCCGCCAACGCCCTTGGTCGTACCCGCACTGGCCGCCATCAGGCCGGGCTCTCGCTGGACGAGCGCCTGGTCAACGTGGCAGGCGCGTTCCGGGTGCTGGAACCGGACAACGTGGACGGGAAGCGGGTGCTGCTGGTGGATGATGTCATCACCACCGGAGCCACGGCAGCCGCCTGTGCGCAGGCTTTGCTGGATGCCGGGGCCCAAAGCGTGTTCGCCGTGGCGCTGGCTACCGTGGAATTTGACGCACTACCGTCCCGCAGCCAGCCCATTGCGGAAACGGCGGAGGAAGACGAAAAAGAAATCGAAAAAACTTGAAAAAAGCGCTTGACAAAACACCCTGCATCGGGTATACTAATTGAGCTGTGAGCGATAAGCCACATGCAATATCCGGGTGTAGCGCAGTTTTGGTAGCGCGCTTGAATGGGGTTCAAGAGGCCGTGAGTTCGATTCTCGCCACTCGGACCATAAATCCAACGATTTCACGTTAGAAATCGTTGGATTTTTTTCTTTTACGGGCTGACCTCATATTTGTAAATAGGGCAGAAAAAAGCCGCTCACCGTGCAGGTTTCCAGCATGGTGAGCGGCTTTACGATTGCTTCGATTCATTTTCTTCTGTTTTGCGCCGCGCCGGGGCTGACACGCCTCCAAACAGCTCAGATTTCCTCCCTGTTTTTCATGCAAATTATTGCAAGAAATCCCCAATTAGCTTGAAACGCTTTTTACATAATGTTAAAATAGTAACGCTACTTTTATAGGAGAATTTTCTCAAGATCCAGTGCGGACAGGCTGCGAGCAGGGGGATTCCTGTGGGGTGTGTAAGAATAACCAAAATCAAGGCGGCACTGCACCCCATTGGATTCATGCAGGATTGCCTCCGAAACCGTGAGGAAGGGGTATTATTGTATGATGAAGAAGATCTCCCGCCGCTCGTTTTTGCAGGCTTGCGGCGTTGCAGCTGCCACGGCAGCGCTGACCGCCTGCAGCGGCGGCAAGGCTGAAACAGATAAAAAAGACGATGCGCACGAGGCCATCACCTTTATGGCACCTTATAAAGAGGTAGAAGCCTTTATTGAGCAGGTGCACAGCGTTTACCCGGAAGTGAACATCGAGGTCGTGCCCTACAGCGGCGATAACACCACCACCTGCCTGCAGAATATGTTTGCGGCGGGCGACCTGCCGGACGTTTGCACCTTGACCTACTACGACCCCCAGATCGATCTGGTCTCCGACAAACTGCTGGACCTTTCCGGCTACGATTTTACGGATAACTATGTGGAGTCCCGTCTGCAGGACGTGTTCGACAACGGTGCCATCTACCTGCTGCCCTCGACCTACAACTGCTACGGCATCACCTACAACAAGACCCTGCTGAAGAAATACGGCTGGGAACTGCCCAATTCTTTCGCTGAACTGGAAGTGCTGGCTGCAAACGCCAAGGAAGCCGGGGTCGATCTCTGTCTGCCGCAGATCCAGTATCCGGGCTCCGGTTTCCAGTATCTGTGCAACATTGCAGATGCCGATTTCCTTGGCACACTGGACGGCAGACTGTGGCAGAAAGATTATCTGTCCGGCAAGGCAAACGTCAGCAACACCCCCGGTATGATGCAGGCAATGGCATACGTCCAGAAGTGGAAGGACATCGGGATGCTGAACGGCTCTGGCGATGCTCTTGACGACAACGTGACCCGGCAGAGGATGGCCGAGGGCAACACCCTGTTTTTGATGGGCGGCACCAACGGCATCGTGGAGGCAGACGGCAACGCCGATCAATTCGGCCTGATGCCGTTTCTTTCCGAGGACGGCACCCAGAACGTTTTTGTGCTGAATGTGAACCGTTTCTATGGTCTGAACAAAAAGCTGAAACAGAGCCCCCAGAAGCTGGAAGATGCGCTCAAGGTGATGCGTGTGCTTTCCACCGTTGCAGGCACCAGCGCTCTGCAGCCCGCAACGACGCTGAAAAGCAGCCTGCTGCCCATCAAGGGTGCAAAGGCAGACGGCACCTACTATGCCGACATCGCCGATGCCCTGAATGCGGGCAACACCGCGCCTTTTATCTACTCCGGCTGGGAAAACACCGTCGTGACCACCGGCCTTAAAATGCTGGACTTTATCAAGGGCAATGCTACCATGGAGGATGTCATCCGTCAGCTGGACGAGGATCAGGACAGTGTGGTGAACAACACCCCGGATGTCATCACTACCGTTACGGAGGAGCTTTCGCAGCAGGACTGCGCCATGCTGGTGGGCCGCTGCTTTGCACAGGCCACCGGCAGCGACCTTGCGCTGGTCTCGCTGAGCACCTGGATCCCCGGCAACCCGCCCGAACAGAACCACCACGGCGTAGCCGCCAAGCTGTACGCCAAGGGCATTACGGATTACGACCTTTCGGTCATCCTGCCCACCGGCTGGAACCGCACCATCCAGACCGTTGCCCTGACCGGGCAGCAGATCAGCGAACTGCTGGCTTCTGGTTACGATGCCTACGGCAACGGCAAGGGCTATCCCTATGTGCTGGTAAGCCCAGTGCAACCGGAGGCGGGCAAGACCTATCAGGTTGCCATCTGCGGTGTGAGCGACCAGCTGGCTGCTGAAGCAACGGTGAAAGACAGCGGCGTGGTGGGCATGGATGCCGCAAAAAATTTCTTTGGTGCTTACACCACCATCAGCCGGGCAGACACCGCATGGAGTTGAATCAAACGGACAGGAGATACTGGATGTGAACAACAAAATCTATAAAAAGCTGTTTGTGGGCTTCGGCTTTGGCATCATCGTGTTGATCCTGACCCTTTTTGTCATGAGCCAGACCTACATCCAGAACCTTGTCTACCACGAGCGGCTGAGCCAGATGGAAGAGGTCACCCACCAGATGTTCCGCAATCTGGAGGATGTGATCGACAACCACTGGAACGAGGTGGATGTACAATGCAATTATTTATACTGCACCCCGCTAAAGACCGATACCGATCTCTACCGCTATCTGAAAAAGCTGTCGGAGCTTTCCAATTACCATGAAAAACAGGTCGAATTGATTGCAGTGGACTCTGCCGGACATTATTATACCGAGCATGGCCGCATGGGGCTGCTGCGGGGAATGACCTATCTGGAAAGCGCACCGCAGCGAGTCAGCTACGTTGCCAACTCGCTGACCGTGGATGATTCCCGGATGGTGTTCCTGAACCAGCTCTCCACCCCCATCACACTGCAAAGCGAGATCGGCGAGATCACCCTGCGCTACTTCGGCACCTCCCAGAGCATGACCCAGCTGAACGATTATTTCCGCTGCGACGCCTACGAAAATAACAACAGCGTCTATGTGCTGGACAACGATGGCTTCAAGCTGTTCAACGCCAATGATACCGAGCTGCTGAAAGGGCACAACGTATACACCGTGCTCTCCCAGATGTCCTATCTGCACGGTTCTTCCTTTGCAGCAGCAAAGGAGCGGTTTGCCCGCACAGGCTCCTGTTATTCCAACGCCGTGCTGGACGAGACTGAGTATTTCTACGCTCTGAAGCAGATGGAAAACGCCCAGTGGACGCTGGCGTTCCTTGTTCCGGCGGAATATGTGGCCGTGAATACGCAGAAGCTGGTCAATCTCGTCACGGCCAGCATTGTAGGCTTTGCCGTGGTGTTCTCGATCATGGCAGTCATTGCTGGCTGGTTCCTCCTGCGGGAAAAGCAGCAGCGGGAGCTGCGGGCTGAAAAAGAGACGAGCCTCCGTCTGGAGCAGTATAACATCCAGCTGACGCAGGCAAACGACGAGATGCGGCGGGCGCAGGATGCTGCCGCAGAGGCGCTGCAATCCGCCGAGCGCGCCAGCAAAGCCAAGACGGACTTCCTTTCCAACATGAGCCACGATATCCGCACCCCCATGAACGCCATCATCGGCATCACCACCCTGATGAAAAACGAGCTGCACGAACCGGAAAAGCTTGCCGAGCATCTGGGCAAGCTGGAAACCTCCGGCCAGCTGCTGCTGGGCATCATCAACAATATTCTGGATATGAGCCGCATCGAGAGCGGCAAGACCACCCTGAATGTGGAAAAGATGAATCTGCCCCAGCAGATCCGCCAGCTGGACAGCATCATCCGCCAGCAGGCAGGCCAGAGCCGCCAGACCTTTACGGTAAACACCCATCTGCAGCACGAAAACGTGCTGGCAGACCCCAACCGCTTGAATCAGGTGCTGATGAACATCCTCTCCAACGCGGTCAAGTATACGCCCACCGGCGGACACATCCAGTTGGAGGTGGACGAGCTGCCCCGGAACGAGCACTACGCCCGATACCGCTTTGTGGTGCAGGATGACGGCATCGGCATGAGCGAGGACTACCAAAAGACCCTTTTCGACCCCTTTACCCGTGAGGAGCGCTCCGGCACCAACAAGGTGCAGGGCACCGGCCTTGGCATGGCCATCACCAAGAGCATCGTGGACCTGATGGGCGGCTCGATCAATGTGGAAAGCGCCACCGGCAAGGGCACCCGATTTGAGGTGGTGCTGGAATTTCCCATTGACGCCGAGGCAGACCATGCGCAGCAGGTGCAGGCCCTGCCGGAGGAAGCGGAAGAAACTTCGCCCCTGTCTGGCATGAAGTTCCTCTGCGCCGAGGATAACGCCATCAACGCCGAGATCCTGCAAATGCTGCTGGAAACAAAAGGCGCAAGCTGCACCATCTGCCCCAACGGTCAGGAGATCGTGGATGCCTTTGCCAATGTCAAGCCCGGCGAGTATGACATGATCCTGATGGATGTGCAGATGCCGGTGATGGACGGCCTGGAGGCCACCCGCCGCATCCGCAATGGCGAAAACCCGCTGGGCCGGGTCATCCCCATCCTTGCCATGACGGCCAACGCTTTTTTGGAAGATATGCAGAAGAGCAAGGAAGCCGGCATGGACGCCCATCTCTCCAAGCCCGTGGACATTGCAGCACTGGAACAAACCGTCAAGCGCTTCCGTGTTACCCCCCCAATTAAATAGTGGAATCGCGCGGTTTCGCAGATGACCGACACCCACGACCTAGCAGGGCCGCCCGTTTGCGGCCCAGCTCTTTTTTTGTGAGAGAGCAATCAGAATGAATCAAAGGATTGGATGGTATTGCGTATGGAACAACAGTCAAATAAAATCCGGCCTATGCTGCTATCGGCACTTGCCCAATTGAGCGCCTGCCTGATCCTCTGGAATTTTCATATTCCAAATCCAAATATCGTGCTTTTTGTTGTTCTTTCTGCTGTGCTCGTGAAATACGGCTATGCAGCAGGAATCGTAAGCGGTCTCATTGCATTCCTATACACCGCGTTTTTCTTTTCTACCGACCACAGCTTTTTTCTTTACACCTCTGTGAACTTTCAAAAGCTCATCGTGGTCGGCCTTGGAATCACTGCGAATATTCTGCTGATCGGTCGCCTGCAATGGCAGCTCAAGCGCTCCAGCATGGAAAAGATGCAGGCCGAAGCCGAGGAAAAGCTTCAAGAAACAACAGAGAGCTACCGTGCAAAACTTTACCACGATGCCTTGACTGGCACATACAACCGCCGCTACTATGAAGATATCGCATCCCGTATCGTCGGCCCGGCGGGTGTCGCACTGCTGGATGTGGATGATTTCAAGATCTGCAACGATACTTATGGGCATTATGCCGGGGATATGGCACTGAAAACGGCGGCAAAAGCCATTCAGTCCTGCATCCGGGAGTCGGACCTGCTCATCCGCTACGGCGGGGATGAATTTCTGCTGGTGTTACCCGGCATTCCGGGAGACTTTTTGCAGACCAAACTGGAACAGATCCGCACGGCCGCGCAGATGACATCGGTACCCGGTTATTCGCATTTCCGCATCTCGCTGAGCATCGGCGGAACGATGCAGACGATCACCGATCCTCTGGAAAATATCGTGCGCCGGGCAGACCGGCTGATGTATCAGGCAAAGTGCCGCAAGAATGCCGTCATGGTGGAGGTTCCGGGGCAGAGTCTTGCAGCGCTGGAAAAACTTTTACAGAATAAGTCGCAGATCTTACTTGTGGATGACTCTAAAATGAACCGCATGATCCTAAAGGAGATCCTGGGCGGCGATTACAGCATTCTTGAAGCAGAAAATGGACAAGAATGCCTGGAAAAAATGCAGGCGGAGGCCGGGAACATCGCGCTGGTGTTGCTGGACATCAATATGCCGGTCATGGACGGTTTCGAGGTGCTCAAGGCGATGAACGCCAACCACACCATCGAGGATACCCCGGTCATCATGATCTCCAGCGAGGACTCCGACGCGGCGATCCGGCGCTCCTATGAACTGGGCGCGAGTGATTATGTCAACCGCCCCTTTGATGCTCGTATCGTGTACCGCCGCGTGACCAACACCATCAAGCTGTATGCCAAGCAGCGGCGGCTGGTGCAGATGGTCTCTGACCAGATCCGCGCCCGTGAAAATAATACGGATACGCTGGTGGGTGTGCTGAGCCATATCGTGGAGTTCCGCAACGGCGAAAGCGGTGCCCATGTGCGGCACATCCGTATCATCACCGAGCGGCTGCTCCACCGTCTGCTGGAGATCAGCAGCAGATACTCTATCACCGCGGAACAGCAGGATATGATCCCGCTGGCCTCTGCCTTGCATGACATCGGAAAAATCGGCATTGACGAAAAGATCCTCAATAAACCCGGCAAGCTGACCCCGGAGGAATTTAAGGTCATTCAGACCCACAGTATGCTGGGAGCCAAGATGCTGCACGATTTGGATGGTTTTGCCGAGCAGCCGCTGCTGCAAACGGCCTACGAGATCGCCCGCTGGCACCACGAACGCTGGGATGGGCGCGGCTACCCGGATGGGCTGAAAGGGGATGAAATCCCCATCAGCGCACAACTGGTCTCGCTGGCGGATGTGTACGACGCGCTGACCAGTGAACGCTGCTACAAAAAAGCCTTCTCCCACGAAAAAGCCGTGCAGATGATCCTGAACGGCGAGTGCGGGGCGTTCAACCCGCTGCTGCTGCAATGCCTGACGGATATCCAGGATGACCTGAAAGAAGAATGAAAGCAGTACAACTGAGCATGGATGCAATCAAACAGGAGAACGAAAAGCCCAAATGAAACACAGAATCTCACGCCGTGCATTTCTGCACGGCTGCACGCTGCTGGCGGCATCTGCTGCCGTCGGCAGCCTGACTTCCTGCGGCGGAACGAACGCGATGGAGAGCGGTCTTCCGCAGATCATTGTGGGGAGCGATACCTATCCGCCCTATATTTATCTGAACAATGACGGTGTTCCCACCGGGATCGACGTGGAGATCGCCACCGAGGCGTTCCGCCGCATGGGGTATGCTGCCCGGTTTGAAACGATCGACTGGGAGCAGAAAACCACTCTGGTGGAAAGCGGCGCCCTCGACTGCATCTGGGGCTGCTTTTCCATGGATGGACGCGAAGAGGCATACCGCTGGGCGGGGCCTTACATGGTGAGCCGTCAGGTGGTTGCGGTGGATGCCGACAGCAGCATCCGATCCCTCAGCGACCTTGCCGGCAAGACCATCGCCGTGCAGAGCACCGGCAAGCCGGAGGAGATCTTTCTCAGCGGCTCCGACCCGCGCATCCCGCAGACGGTGGAGGTGCTCAGCATCGAAAACCGCAGTGTGCAGTACGCAATGCTGGCCTGCGGCTATGTGGACGGCATCGCCGCCCACGAGACAGGCATCCTGCAATACATGAAAGATAATTCCGTGGACTTCCGCATTTTGGAGGAACCGCTGCTGGTCACCGGGCTGGGCATCGCCTTTGCCAAGAACGACACCCGCGGGCTGGACACCCAGCTGAACGCTGTTCTTTCGCAGATGCGCGCGGACGGCACACTGGAGCAGATCGTTGGCCGATACCTTGAACATGCTTCGCAGTATCTGGAGGTGGACACCATTGGCGCGTAAAAACAGAACCACCCCGGATAAAAGGAGATGGACAGCCTATCTGATCATCGGCGTGCTTTTTATGGCCGGTGTTGTTTTTTTCTCCGGCTGGCGGGCAATGCGCACAGCAGAGGAACGCTTTTGCCAGACCCTTGAGTTTGTCAAATCCCAGTCCACCAGCTTTGAAAAGTACAACGATACGGTTGTGGCCAAGGCACTCCGCCGCACGGCGGTCGCAGTCCATCAGCTGGCACAGGACCCCGCACTCGACCTTTCCGACCCGCAGTGCCTGAACAGGCAGGCAGAGATGCTCTGGCTCACTGGTATTTCGGTACTGGGACCGGATGGCACGCTCCTGTGCGAGTCCACGACCAACGGCATCGGCTATGACCGGTTTGGCGATCAGCTGAAAAATGACGCGGTTCTGGACGGTTTCTCTTGCCCGCGAAAGACCTATGTGAAGCGGGTCCTGCTGGAAGATGGCTCTGCTGTGGATGTTGCGGCGCACCGGGCAGAAAGCACAGAGCTGCTCCTGCTTGCCTACCGGTACACCCCGGCGGAATTTGTGGAGGAAACGGCGCTGTCCATCCAGAGCGTGCTGGACGGCTACCCGGCAGAAACCAGCGGCACATTATTCATCGTACAGAACAATCAGGTCATTGCCTCCAACCGCCCGGAGCTGATCGGGCAGGATGCAGCGGACAGCTCGCTGGTGCAGGGGATCCGCAAAGCCGGGACCGCCGAAACGCTGATCCATACCCACGATTGGAACGGCTCCGGCTGCTATTTTGGAATGTACTGCCATGGAAGATCCTTTGATCTCTACGCGTATACGGATGAAAAATCGGTCTTCCGTGAATCGCTTTCGTCGATTTTGATGGCGCTGGTCGGTTACATCCTGCTTGTAATGATTCTTTGGGTGCTGCGCAGACGCTCCGTGCAGGAGATGGAGCAGCAGAAGAAAGAACAGGAGAAGAAGTATCAGGCTCAGCTGGAGGAACAGAACCGCAAACTGGAGATCGCACTCCAGCACGAGGGGGCGGCAAACCGTGCCAAGCGGGAGTTCCTGTTCAATATGAGCCACGATATCCGCACCCCCATGAACGCCATCATCGGCTTCACCTCGCTGGCTGCGACCCATATCGACCATAAGGAACAGGTGCTGGACTACCTGAAAAAGATCTCCACCTCCAGCCAGCACCTGCTTTCCCTCATCAATGATGTGCTGGATATGAGCCGCATCGAGAGCGGAAAAGTAAAGATCGAAGAAAAAGCGGTGCACCTGCCGGACCTCGTCCACGATGTGCGCTCCATCATTCAACCCAACGTTTCGGCAAAACGGCTGTCGCTTTTCATCGATACCATGGATGTGGAGAACGAGGACATCATCACCGACCCGCTGCGGCTGAACCAGATCTTGCTGAACATTTTGTCCAACGCCATCAAGTTCACTCCCACAGGCGGGATGATCAGCATTCGCATTGCCCAGAAGAACGGTGCGCCCAAAGGCCGTGGCTGCTATGAGTTCCGCATCAAAGACAACGGCATCGGCATGAGCGAAGAGTTCCAGAAGCACATCTTTGAGGCGTTCAGCCGGGAGGAAAACTCCACCGTCAGCGGCATTCAGGGTACCGGCCTGGGCATGTCCATCACCAAAAACATTGTGGACCTGATGGGCGGCACCATCGCCATTGAGAGCGCACCGGGCAAGGGCAGCGAATTCATCGTAGACCTCTGCTTCGCCCTCAGCGGACAAAAGGTGGAGCCCAAGCAGATCCCGCAGCTGGAAGGGCTGCGCGCGCTGGTGGCAGACGACGATACCGACACCTGCCTGAGCGTCAGCACCATGCTTTCCAAGATCGGGATGCGGCCGGAGTGGACGATCTCCGGCAAGGAAGCGGTGATCCGCACCCGATACGCCCTGGAGCAGGGCGACGAGTTCAATGTCTACATCATCGACTGGCTGATCCCCGATATGAACGGCATCGAGGTCGTGCGGCAGATCCGCAAGGTGGTCGGGAAAAGCTGCCCCATCATCATCCTGACGGCCTACGACTGGTCCGATATTGAGGTGGAGGCAAAGGCTGCCGGTGTGACCGCTTTCTGCGAAAAGCCTCTGTTCCTTTCCGAACTGCGCAGGGTGCTGGCAGAACCGTTCGGTGCGGCGCCTGCCCACGAACCATCGCAGCCCAATGTCGCCGATCTCAAGGGAAAGAAACTTTTGCTGGTGGAGGACAACGCGCTGAACCGTGAGCTTGCCCAGGAGATCCTGAAAGAAGCAGGCTTTGCGGTGGACACTGCCGAGGATGGTGAGATCGCCGTCCAGAAGATGAGGCAGGCGGCCCCCGGGCAGTACGACCTGATCTTAATGGACATCCAGATGCCCAAGATGGACGGTTACGAGGCGACACGGCAGATCCGTGCTCTGCCGGACGCTGCAAAGGCAGGCATTCCCATCTTTGCAATGACGGCAAATGCCTTTGAGGAAGACCGTCAGAATGCATTGCAGGCCGGGATGGACGGCCACATTGCAAAGCCGCTGGATATTCCGCACCTGCTGCACGTCCTTGCAGAGGTACTGAGATCCTGACGGCCACCGGCCAACAAAAGCAAAAGCACCCGCGGCAATTCGCATTCGGAGGTCAAGAACCTCTGCGAAGTTTGCCGCGGGTGCTTTATTTTTTGATGCCTGACAGGCACTTGGTTCACAGGATCTTGTGCAGCTCCTGCACCAGGTCGCCAATCACGATGGGCTTGGACAAAAAACCGTTCATGCCGCTTTCCATAGCGCGGCGGCGATCCTCATCGAACGCGTTGGCGGTCATGGCAAGGATCGGGACCCCGGCCAGAGCGGGGTTTTCCAGCGCGCGGATCTGCCGGGTGGCGGTATAGCCATCCATGACCGGCATCTGAATATCCATCAGCACCAGATCATAGCTGCCCGGCGCGGCGGTGCTTACTTTTTCCACCGCCACGGCACCGTTTTCAGCCGTATCGACCCGGAAGCCATACTCCCGTAAAATTTCCTGCGCGATCTCGCGGTTCAGCTCGTTGTCCTCCACCAGTAGGATCTGCCTGCCCTTGAAGTCGGCATCTTTTTGGGGCAGAAGCTCCTGCGCCGCATCCGTCTGTTTCTGGCCGAGGGCACTCATCAGGGTCTCGCGCAGGTCGGATAGGAACATGGGCTTGGAACAGAAAGCGGTCACACCGGCAGCCTTTGCCTCCACCTCAATATCGGACCAGTCATAGGCCGTCAGGATGATGATGGGCGTATCGTCGTGCAGGCTGCGGATCTGGCGGGTGACCTCGATGCCGTTCATATCCGGCAGCCGCCAGTCAATGATATAGGCGTGGTAGACATCGCTCATCTCGATGGACTGCCGCGCGCGCAGCACCGCCTCTTTGCCGGAAAGGGTCCACTCCGCGCGCATACCCACCTTGACCAGCATCTTTGTCACGCTGTCGCAGGTGTTGAAATCGTCGTCCACCACCAGAGCTTTCAGACCCTCCAGCTCGGTGATCTTTTCCACCGGGCGGTGCTCCGCCTGTACCCGCAGCGGCACGCGAACGATAAACTCGCTGCCCTTGCCCTGCGCTGTCTGCACCTCGATGGTACCGCCCATCATATCCACGATGTTTTTGGTAATGGCCATGCCAAGGCCGGTGCCCTGGATCCGGCTGACCGTTGAGGTGCGCTCCCGCTCAAACGGCTCAAAGATCCTTTTGGCAAATTCCGGGCTCATGCCGATGCCGTTGTCCTTGATGCGGAACTCGTACTGCCCGCAGCCGCGCGCCTGCCCGGCAAGCTGGCGCACCCGCACCGAGACCGTGCCGCCCGCCGGGGTGAACTTGATGGCGTTGGACAGCAGGTTCAGTAGGATCTGGTTCAGCCGGGTCTTATCGCAGCAGACATCCTCGTCGGCCACATCCATCGCGTCCATATAAAGCTCCAGCTGCTTTGCGTGGACCTGCCCGCTGACGATGGTTTTCAAATCATGCAGCACATCCGAAAGGTTGACTTCCACTTCCTCCAGATGGATCTTTCCGCTTTCAATGCGGCTCATATCCAGCACGTCGTTGATCAGCGAGAGCAGATGATTGCTGGAAGCAAGGGTCTTGGTCAGATAATCTTTCACCCGTTCTTGATCGTCGAGGTTGCTGATCGCCAGTGTGGTAAAGCCGATGATGGCGTTCATGGGGGTGCGGATGTCGTGGGACATATTGGAAAGGAAGGTGCTCTTGGCGCGGTTGGCGGTCTCGGCGGCAGCAACGGCATCCGAAAGCGCCTGGTTCACCTGTTTATCAGCGGTGCGGTCGGACATGACAAGGATGTACTTGGTTTTGCCCTCTACCTCGCTGCCCATGGCAACGATGTGGAACCAGCGCGGCTCTCTGGTCTCCTGATGCAGATACGCCGCGTCCCACTCGCGCTGTTCCCCGCGGTGAAGCCCCTCCAGAAAATTCTTGTCGCGGTCCGGGTCATCTTTCGGGTACAGTGCCACCAGAGCATGGACATCCTGCCGGACGTTTCTCCACGGGATGCCCAGCAGACGGCCAATGTTCGGGCTGACGTAATCCGCCGTGGAGGTTTCGGCATCCAGCATCAGGAACACGTCGTCCACGTTCAGCGAGAGTTTTTGGAACAGCACGTCCCGGTACCGGATCTCGGTGTCCTTCCGGCGCAGGGTGATATGGCTTCTGCGCGCGATCAACAGGATGACCAGCACCGCAAAGCCAAGGACGATGCCCGCAACGATCTGCACCGTATAGAACCACAGTTGATCCAGACTGGCGTTGACGATGCTGACCGGGACAAGCCCCACCATCGTCCAGTTCTGGACCGCCGTGCCCTCGTAGACCAGATAATAACTGGTGTCGCCCAGTTTTACCTTCAAGTTTCCGCTGCTGCCCTGCGCAAAGGCATCCGAAAGGGCAAGGATCTGTTCCTCGGAAAGGTCGGAATGGTCGCGCAGCGTCGCAAGGAAGTTGTAAATCACTTCCTTACGGTTTACGGAATTGTCGATCACCACCCGCCCGTCCGGGTAGATGACATAGTTGCTGGCATTGCCCTCAAAGGCAGAGTTGTCCAGCAATCGAAGCACCGCGTCATTATAATAAGAGATGGCAATGGCATCGTAGGCAAAGCCCCGGTAGCTGCCCTGCGTTTCGGGACAGATGAACGCAAGCATCTGGGGCTTGCCGGGCAGCGCCGTGTTCACGACGACATCCTCATCGTGAGCGAGCTTTTCGTCCAGATTGGTCTGCAAGCCAAGATAGCCGGTCTCCCCGGTCACGGTCATGTAGTTGCCGTCGTAGGTCAGAAAGTAAAAGTCGGCAAATCCGGTATTCTGCTGCGCTGCCTCGATATACGCCTGAATTTCGTCCTCATCCGAGGTGCTTTCCAGAAAGCCGTTGTACAGATGCAGATAGGTCAGGTTTTTGCGCACCATCTCTTTCAGCATATTGTTGGATTTATGCAGCACCTCTTCCAGATGCGAGGTGCTTTCCTGATAGATGGTCCGCGACACAAACGAGAGGTATCGGACGCTGAAACCTGCTGCCAGCAAGACCAGCAGAAAGAGGACAACAGCGGCAGAAAGCCTTTTCCGCCGGGGATGGCGGCTGCCTTGGGGTTCGTGCTTTTCGTTTGCCATCCTGCTCACCTCAATGTCATGTAGTTTTCCGGTTCAGCAAGCGCCGCGCCGCCGCCGGAGACATCCTCCGTCCATGTGCTCTTTACCTGCTCATCTCCGCCGGTGAATCCGGCGCTTTTGTCCGCAAGCAGCGGTGCCATCTGCTTTGCCGTTGCCAGGCAGGTCACGGTAACGGTGTCGTCGTCCCGGAGCGGCTTCCCGTTCCGGGTGATGCCGGTCAGGGTATAGCTGCCGCTTGCCTCTTTGACCTCCACGGCGATGCCGCTGACCACCGGCAGGGAGCCGCGGTTAAAGGGCACAAAGCCGCCCTCGCAGCCCTCCACATAAGCGCGTACCAGTTCTTTCAGCTCCGCGCCGGTCATGGTGCGCTGGTAAGCCAAAAGACCGTTGGGCATGATCATGGAAGCGGCCATTTTGGGGGTGTAGTCCGCTTTCAGCACACTGCCGGTAAAGCTGTTTGCGGCGGCGATGAGCACGTCGGTGCCATAAACGCCGCGCAGCGTGTTTGCCATCGCGGAAAAAGAGGCGTTGCCGCCGTTTTTGTGGAAGACATTGGAGTAGCTCTTCCCGGAGGTCAGCACGATCTCCTCATCGGCAGGCGCATCCTCGGCAAGAAGCCGGGCATTGAACGCCCGGTAAGCCTGTTTTGCCGTGTACTCGCCCGCGATCATTTTGGAGACCACGTCCTTGGAAGTGGCAAAGAAATCGTTGGAGGCAATGCGGATGTACATGTGGTTTTCTTCCACCACATCGCGCACATCTTTCATGTACTCGGTCAGGCGCAGGGGGACGTTCTGGCTGTAGCTCAGCACATCCTGCCCGTCGGCAACGATGCGGTTCTGCGCCTCCTCGGAGAGCATGACGTTCAGCACTTTCATGGCTTTTTCGCGGCGCGCGGGGTCCTGCTCCAGATCCCGGTTCAGGGCAATCTGGAAATAGGGGGTGGTCATCAGCCACTTTTCCCCGTTCTGGCTGAAGAAGGGCAGGAAGATCGTGTCGATGCCCTCATCCTGAAACATCTTGACCCCGGCAGAGCTGCCAAAGTACATGGCAACTTCCCCGTTCCGGAACAGGTTCATCACCTCATCGTAAGTATGCTCAAGATCCTCCGCCGTGAGGTGGGTATCCTGAATGAACCGCGCCATCCGTTCAAACGCCCCCGGCCACACGGTATCGTCCAGACCCACCCGTGCGGTGTTGGCGGGGTCGCTGTAGGCAGTGCGCCACTTGCGCCCTGCCGTGGTGGTAAGCTCGGCGGCGGAAAGCCCCTGCAGCGTTTCCATGCAGGTGTAATCGTAGGTATAATCGGCGGTAAAGCCGCGGATGCCCACTGTTTCAAATGCCTGACAGGCCGCCACAAAGCTCTCGGAATCGGTGGGCAGCGGGATGCCGTATTGCTCAAAAAGGCTGCGGTTGACCACAAAGCCGTGGGCGTCGGCGCAGACCGGCAGCCAGTTCACACTGCCATCCTCGTTTTTGAAGCTGTTGAGGTAGGTGTTATAGACAGCGCCCGCCTCGTTGGTCATGGCAAGGTTCATCAGGCTGTCCTTTAAGGGAGCCGCATCGTGCAGCGAGAAGCGGCAGCAGGTGATGATATCCGGCAGACTGCCGTTCTCCTGCAAAAACTTGTAAAAATCCAGATCGTTGTTGCCGACGATGAACTCAATGTTCACGTCCGGCAGCTGGGACTGGACATAAGGCGCATAGGTTTCGTACAGGCTGGTGCTCCACAGATACACTTGGATGGTCTGGGCATCCTCCTGCTCCTGTACCTGTTCTGCGGTTTTTGTGCCGCATCCGGCCAGCAGGGAGACCGCCATCACCAGTGCCGCAAGCACCGAAACAAGGCGGCGCAATGTTTTTGCTTTCATCGATTCCTTCTCCTGATACCTCCTGGGCAGCCTGCGTTACTCCACCGCGCGGATCGCGCCGATCGTGATGTTGTACTGTTCTGTCACACGGTCAAACCATTCCTTGGAGCCTTCCAGTGTGCCCGCGCGCAGCACCTCGGTCAACTCATAGGCAGGCTGATAGAGATTGGTAAAACCAAGGTTCTGGCATACACCTTTGAGCGTGTGTGCCGCGCGGAATGCTTCCTCTACATTTTCTTTCTTGAGAGCGTCCTCCAGCTTTGGATAACTGTCATCGTCCAAAAACATCCGGGCAAATTTACGGATCATGCTCTCACTGTACAACCGCTTGAGCACATCCTCATAATCAGCCCCCATTTTCTGATAACATTCCTGAATCGTCATAACCACTTGTTCCACCTTTCTTTGTTTTTCACGTCACAAAAGGATCGTTTATTCTCGTTGCATTTTGCTCGTTCCAGAGTTTTTCGTTTTTTCAATTCCTCTCCGCCCCGGACGGTCTCATCCCGGTTTCATTTTCATTCTGCTGCCAGCAGCTTTTTCCGAATATATACCATTATATAGCTCAATTGTAACATTATCGCGGAAGCGTTTCAAGAGATTTTGCCTGTTACGCGGATATATTAGCAAGGAAGCTTTCTGAATGCAACAGCAACAACGTTGAATTGCAGATCGCAAAGATGCTGTTTGAATGTTGCACGGATCTCTTGACTTGCGATAATAGGAATCAAATGTATGGGAAGCGGCGGTCGGCAAGGCGTGGCGGCCTTTTTCTTATTATAAAGTGTCTCAGGTGATTTGTACACACGGAACGTGTGGCGCTTGGCAAACCGTTCCATCAAGAAAAAGCACTGCTTCGTTCCCGGAAAGAAACCGAAGCAGTGCTTTTGTGCTTGTAAGGGTCAGCGGCAGCTGCCGAGCCGCTGCTTGAAATCGCCGTAGCCGAAATGAGCCAGCTGCCGGAGGGTGCCATCTTCCTGCAGGGCCCAGATGTCCGGCAGGGGCATCCCGTTGAACGTGTTGTTCTTGCAGGTGGTGTAGATGGCCATGTCACCAAAGAGCAGCTTGTCACCCTCCGTGAGGGGGGCATCAAAGCTGTAATCGCCGATGACATCGCCTGCCAGGCAGGTGGGGCCGCCCAGCCGGATGGTACAGGGCTTTTCGCCGGGTTCGCCCGCGTCCATCAGAGGCGGGCGGTATGGCATTTCAATGACGTCCGGCGTGTGGCAGGCGGCGGACATGTCCAGGATGGCAAGGGACGTCTCGCCATTCTGCAAAGTGTCCAGCACGGTGGTGAGGAGATATCCTGCATTGAGGGCCCAGGCCTCGCCGGGCTCCAGATAGACCTGCAAGCCGTATTTGCGCTGTGTCTCGGTGATGCAGCGCTCCAGCGTGGAGAGGTCGTAACCGGGGCGGGTGATGTGGTGCCCGCCGCCGAAGTTGACCCATTTCATTTGGGGAAGCAGGTCGCCGAACGCTTTTTCCACGGTGGGCAGGGTGGCAGCCAGGGCATCAGCGTCCTGCTCGCAGAGGGTGTGGAAGTGCAGGCCGTCCAGCAGGGCGGCGAGGCCGGGCTGCTGGGCCACGGCGGCATCCCACTGGGCACGGGTGGTACCCAGGCGGCTGCCCGGCGCGCAGGGGTCGTAAATTTCGTGGCCCTCCTGAGTGGAGCACTCCGGGTTGACGCGCAGGCCTACGCTCTTACCCGCGGCCTTGGCGGCAGGACCGAATTTTGCCAGCTGGCGGGGAGAGTTGAAGACGATGTGGTCTGCATATTGGAGCAGCTCATCAAACTCATCGGCCCGGTAGGCGGCGCAGAAAACGTGGTTTTCTTTTTCCGGAAGCTCCTCTTTGCCCAAGCGGCTCTCGTACAGGCCGCTGGCTTCGGTGCCCGCCAGATAGGGGGCCAGAACGGGGTAGCAGCCGAAATTGGAGAACGCTTTCTGTGCCAGCAGAATCTTGCATCCCGTCCGCTGCTGGACGCCCAGCAGAATTTCGCCGTTGCGGCGGAGCCGGGCCTCATCCAGCAGGTAGCAGGGGGTGGGCAGGGCAGCCAGCAGGGCATCCAGCTCTTTGCCGTGCAGGCCCGCAAAGGGCGGACGGGTGTCGGTGCAGCGCATCAGTCCACCAGAGCCGGGGCGTGGCTCTCGGAGCGGGGCAGGCCGTACTTGTCCAGTGCATCCAGATAGGGGTCCGGATCAAACTCTTCCACGGTGTGGACGCCCTTGGTGGTCCACTTGCCGGTCAGCAGCATGAGGGCACCGCACATGGCGGGCACACCGGTGGTGTAGCTGATGGCCTGGCTGCCCACCTCTTTGTAGCACTCCTGATGGTCACAGACATTGTAGATGTAATAGGTCTTCTCCTTGCCGTCCTTTTTGCCGGTAAAGATGCAGCCGATGTTGGTCTTGCCCTTGGTGCGGGGGCCCAGGCTGGCGGGGTCGGGCAGGAGGGCTTTGAGGAACTGGATGGGCACGATCTCCTGGCCGTTGAACTGGATGGGGGTGGTGGAGAGCATTCCCACGTCCTCCAGGCAGCGCATGTGGTCGAGGTAGCTCTGGCCGAACGTCATGAAGAAGCGGATCCGCTTTGCCTCCGGGATGTTCTTGGCCAGAGACTCGATCTCCTCGTGGTGGAGCAGGTACATGTCTTTCTCGCCCACCTGGTCAAAGTTGTACTCCCGCTTGATGCTCATGGCCGGGATCTCCACCCAGTGGCCGTTCTCCCAGTAGCTGCCGGGGGCGGAGACCTCCCGCAGGTTGATCTCCGGGTTGAAGTTGGTGGCAAAAGCGTAGCCGTGGTCGCCGCCATTGCAGTCCAGAATATCAATGGTGTCGATGGTGTCGAACTCGTGCTTCTTGGCATAGGCGCAGTAAGCCTGGGTGACGCCCGGGTCAAAGCCGCTGCCCAGCAGGGCGGTCAGGCCGGCCTCCTCAAACTTTTTGGCGTAAGCCCACTGCCAGCTGTAATCAAAGTAGGCGGAGAAACCGGCCTCCTTGCAGCGCTTCTCATAAATGGCGCGCCACTCCGGGTCGTCGGTGTTTTCAGGCTCATAGTTGGCGGTGTCCATATAGTTGACGCCGCAGGCCAGGCAGGCATCCATGATGGTCAGGTCCTGGTAGGGCAGGGCAATGTTCATGACCAGATCGGGCTGGTAGGCCTTGATGAGGGCGATCACTTCTTCGGTCTGATCGGCATCCACCTGCGCGGTGGTGATCTTCGTGGTGGTCTTGGGGGCCAGCTCGGCGGCGAGCTTATCGCACTTGGATTTGGTGCGGCTGGCGATGCAGATCTCGGTGAACACTTCAGGCACCTGGCAGCACTTGTGGATGGCAACGGAGGCCACGCCGCCGCAGCCGATGATGAGGACTTTACTCATGGTAAATTTCTCCTTTGTTGGTTGTTTTATGGTAATGCGTCGAAATGCGTCAAACCTGGAACCCGGGCCAGCCTTTGTCCAGCGCGATCAGGAGCTCCCGCAGCACCTTGCAGGCCGTTGCCGTGGACACGCCGGAGGCATCCAGCATGGGGGCCAGCTCGTTGAGGTCAGCTCCGATGATGTTGGCCTTGGCCACCGTGCGGATGGCGTCCAACAGCTGCAAAAAGCTCACGCCGCCGGCTTCGGGGGTGCCGGTGCCGGGGAAGCAGGAGGGGTCGAGGCAGTCGAGGTCAATGGTGAGGTAGACCGGCACCTTGCTCTCACAGAGGGAGGCTGTCAGCTCGGCAAGGCCGGTGAAATCGAACTTGTGCATCTCGGTGTGCTGGGCCGCAAACTCAAACTCGGCCCGGTCCCCGCTCCGGATGCAGAACTGGTGGATGTGCCCGTCGCCTACCAGCTCATGGCAGCGGCGGAGGACACAGGCGTGGCTGAGCTTGGCACCCAGATAATCGTCCCGCAGGTCGGCGTGGGCGTCAAAGTGGACGATGTGGAGGTCCGGGTATTTCTTCACGGCAGCCCGCACGGCACCCAGCGTGACCAGATGCTCACCGCCCAGCAGCAGGGGGAGCTTGCCGTCCTGCAAAATCTCAGCAGCCCGGGCCTCAATGCCGGCAAGGGCCAGCTCGCTGGAGCCGAAGCAGAGCTCGAGGTCGCCGCTGTCAAAGATGTCAAAATCGGTCAGGTCGGCGTTCTGGTAGGGGCTGTAGGTCTCCAGCCCGTAGCTCTCGTGCCGGATGGCACTGGGGCCGAATCGGGCACCGGGGCGGTAGCTGGTGGTGGAATCGTAGGGGGCACCGTAGAGCACGATGTCGGCGGCGCGGTAGCTGCTGTCGCAGCCTAGAACAGTTTCAATATTGGGTGAGATCATTTGGGTTCCTCCACTTCCCGCAGCATTTCCTCAAGGAATGCCGGCAGGTAGAATGCCCCGACATGCAGCCGGGTGGTGTAATAACGGGTGCGCATGTTGAGCGCTTTCCAGGCGTCCGCGTCCAGATCGTCAATGGGGTGGTACTTTTTGCTGGCAAAGCCAAACAGCCAGTAGCCCGCCGCAAAGGTGGGAATGTGGGCCTGGTACACCCGGCTGACCGGGAATGTGGAAGCGATGCGCTTATGGCTGCGCTGCATGGCGCTGGCGTCCTCCGTGTAGAACGGGCTGCCCTGCTGGTTGACCATGATGCCGTCCGCTTTCAGGGCGTTGAAGCAGCTGCCGTAGAACTCCCGGGTGAACAGGCCCTCAGAGGGGCCGAACGGATCGGAGGAGTCCACGATGATAAGGTCGTATTCCTCCTCACAGCGGCGGATGTATTTGAGGGCGTTTTCAAAATAAATGTGCACCCGGCGGTCATCCATCCGGCAGGCATTGCCGGGCAGGTAGGCGCGGCAGGCCTCCACCACCTGGGGATCCATCTCCACCAGGTCGATCCGCTCCACCCGGTCGTAGCGGGTCAGCTCCCGCACCACGCCGCCGTCGCCGGCACCAATGACGAGGATGTCCTTGGCCTCTTTGTGCACGGCCATGGGGACATGCACGATCATTTCGTCGTAGATGAACTCGTCCCGCTCGGTGAGCATGACGTTGCCGTCCAGGGTGAGCACCCGGCCGAACTCGGGCGTCTCAAAAATATCAATGCGCTGGTAATCGCTCTGCTTGGAGTAGAGCTGCCGGTTGACCCGGATGCTGTGCTTCACATCCGGGGTGTGAAATTCCGAAAACCAAAATTCCATGGTTGTTTCTCTCCTCCTTTAGGCCAGAACGTTCAGGCGTAAGATCTCAGGGTCTTCCGGGCCGGTCATGCTGCAGCCCTTGGCCTTGGCGTACTCGATATAGTTCAAAATCTCTTTGGTGATCCGCTCGCCGGGGGCCAGGATGGGGATGCCCGGCGGGTAGCACATGACGAACTCGCTGCAGACCATGCCCTCGGTCTCCCTCAGAGGCAGGCTCTTTTTGGGGGCGTAGAACGCCTCCTGCGGGCTGGCGGCCACCACGGGGTCAATATATTCCTGGCTCAGCAGGCCGGCCCCGTCGGTGCGGAAGCGGCGCTTGATCTCGGCCAGCGCGCTGACCAGCCGTTCCACTTCCTGCGGGCGGTCACCGATGGAGAGGTACGCCAGAATGTTGCCGATGTCGCCGAACTCGATCTGGATGTCGTACTCGTCGCGCAGGATGTCGTAGACCTCAATGCCGGCCAGGCCGATGTCCAGCGTGTGGACGCTGAGTTTGGTCGTGTCAAAGTCAAAGACGGAGTTTCCGTTGCACAGCTCCTTGCCAAAGGCGTAGTAGCCGCCCACGGCGTTGATCTCTTCCCGGGCGTACTCGGCCATGTCCGCCACCTGGTGGAACACCTGCCGCCCCCGCAGGGCGAGGTTGCGGCGGGAGATATCCAGGCTGGACATGAGCAGGTAGCTGCCCGAGGTGGTCTGGGTCAGGTTGATGATCTGCCGCACATAGCCCGGGTGGACATTGGGCCCGATGAGCAGCAGGCTGGACTGCGTCAGGCTGCCGCCGCTCTTATGCATGGAGACGGAAGCCATATCGGCACCGGCTGCCATGGCGGAAACGGGCAGCCCGCCGCCAAAGTAAAAGTGGGTGCCGTGAGCCTCGTCGGCCAGGCAGAGCATCCCGGCGTCGTGTGCCATCTTGACGATGGCCCGCAGGTCGGAGCAGATGCCGTAGTAGGTGGGGTTGTTCACCAGCACAGCCACGGCATTGGGGTGCTCTTTGATGGCCTTTGCCACCTGCTCCCGCTTCATGCCCAGGGAGATGCCCAGGCGTTTATCGACCTCGGGGTTGACATAGACGGGCACCGCGCCGCAGAGCACCAGCGCGTTCAGCACACTGCGGTGCACATTGCGGGGCAGGATGATCTCATCGCCCCGCTTGCAGGCCGTAAGCACCATGCTCTGCACACTGCTGGTAGTGCCGCCTACCATCAAAAAGGCATGGGCCGCGCCAAAAGCATCGGCGGCCAGCTCTTCTGCCTCCCGGATGACCGATACCGGGTGGCAGAGGTTGTCCAGCGGCTTCATGCTGTTGACATCCACGCCCACACACTGCTGGCCCAGAAAAGCGGTCAGCTCCGGATTGCCGCGGCCCCGCTTGTGGCCGGGCACATCAAAAGGCACCACCCGCATCTGCCGGAACTGCTCCAACGCCTCGTAAATAGGGGCACGGCGCTGGTCCAGCCGGAACCTTGTACGGTTCTCACTCATTGTTTTCCTCCGTCCCTGGTCCTCTGTACCAAGCCATGAACAAACAAAAAAGCGCAAGCCCTGCACGCTGGTGCAGACTTGCGCTTAAAAAAACCATTTTGAACGTGCGGACAAAACCCCCGGGAAGCAATGCCGGAGTGCAGTCCATCACATGATTCAAAAAGACGGGATGAGGAGAGTCTATATAGCAATTACACTTTTACTACTCTTATTGACCGTTTCACAAGTCTGCACGGCGTTCCGCGCAATTTCATGGTTGTAAAGGAACCAACTTATAAAATTTGAGCTTCAAACTCAATCAATAATGGCAGCTTGCGCCGCCGGTCGGCAGTGGACCCGGCTGTCCGTATGGCCTTAGCCCCCGCGGGGCGGTCCAAGGTAAATTGCTTTGAAAAGACTCTGACACGCTTCGTCTCTCAAAATCGTGTGTTATCTTATCATGGGTTTGGGGGAATGTCAATATTTCGACAAAAAATTTTTGTCAGACACGGTAAAAAAGTCGTACTATCATTCTCAGGTGTGGGCTGCCAGATACTCCACCCAGACGCTGTAACCGTCCGGCTTTACATGGTAGCCGTCCGGCTGGGCGTACTCGGCTTTCAGGTCGCCGTTTTCATCGGCCAGTACCTCCCACAGGTTGAGGAAGATGCAGTTCTTCTCCAGCGCGATGGCCGCCAGCTCATCGTTGATCTGGCACAGCCGCTCCTTGTACAGGCCGGGGTGCTTTTCCCGCACTTCGGGCCGGACCGGGGTGATGGACTGGACATAGAGAGTGGTGTTGGGCAGCGACTGGGAGACCATATCCAGCATCAGGCGGTAATAGGTCAGAAAGCTGCTGTAATCGTCGTCCCGGTTGAGGACGTTGGTGCCCAGCAGAATGTACAGCGCCCGGGGCTGCTGGGCGGCCAGAACATCCATGGGGATCTCTGCCACACCGTCGGCCCGCTTGCAGGTGGTGCCGTTGACCACGGCGTTGGGGCCCACGCCTTTATAAGCACAGAAATGCGCGTTGGGCAGGCCGTTTTCATACATCTGCATCCCCTGGGTCAGGCTGTCGCCCAGGAACCACACGTCCGAAAACCAGCTGCGGTCCACGGCCTCCGAGGCGGGCTGCGCCGCCAACCGGAAATCCATGGCCGTGGTGCCGTCGGCCTGGGTCTGGACGCTCAGGCGGCGGGCCGGTGTGTAGCTGATGGTGTTCCACTCGGTGCCGGTGAGCTCCTGCTGCAAAATGGTGGGGCCCTCCACGGGATTCGGGCGCTGGTCGCGGTGGAGGCGCTTCCAGAGCATGCCCACGGAAATGAGCAGCACCAGCAGTACCAGTAAGGCAACAGCGGTAAACATCCGGCGCCAGCGGCGGTGCAGGATGCGGCGGCGGTATTCCTGATAATCAGCCATAAAAGTTCCCCCGTTCGTGTGGTGATCTCCAGCCCTATTATACAGCGCCCCGGCAGCAGGCGCAAGCCGTGAAAAATTGTGCAAGAGTCCGTCTATCTATTGCACAAGGGGCGCGGATTATGGTATACTAAACTGAATCTAAACGATAGGGAGGCTTTCACGATGCCATTTACACCGAAACTGACTTATAAAGGCAAGCCCCTCGTCCGCAAGGACAACGAGCTGTATTACGGCCGTATGACCGACCCTTATGTGCTTTACCTGCAGATCCTTTCCACAAAACAGAGCGGCAATATGCAGGTAGCCGATAAGGTTCATTTGCAGCTTCTCTCCACCGACGAGGCAAAGACGCCGGAAGCTCGTGTTGCCCGCCAGACCACCAAGAACGGTCTGTACAACGCACTGGATATTGGCAGCATCTGGCTGCAGAAAGCAAACGAGAACCACTGAGCCGCACGCCCGCGGCCGTGAGCCCCGCATGGAAAAGAGCCGTGCCCGCACCGCTGCGGGGCGGCTTTTTTTGCTGTGTACAGGTACTTTACGCTGGCACGCGGTTTGTGATATACTATCCATAACTATGCAAGAAAAAGGCAGGAATCATCCGTTATGATACAAGACCCGAACATCCATTATCTGGACAACGCCGCCACCACCATGGTAGCCCCCGAGGTGGCGGACGTCATCGACAAGGCCATGCGGGAGCACTGGGCAAACCCCTCGTCCCTGTACGCCCCCGGGGCCCGGAGCGAAGAGGCCCTCAACGCGGCCCGGGCGGCGGTGGCCCGCACCTTTGGCTGCAAGCCCAAAGAGCTCTATTTCACCTCCTGCGGCAGCGAGAGCAACAATCTGGCCCTGCTGGGCGCGGCGCTCACCCGCAAATTCGGCAAGGGCATCGTGGTGTCCGGGTTCGAGCACCCCAGCGTGCAGAAGCCGCTGGAGCGCCTGGCCGCCATGGGCTATGACGTCACCGTGGTCGATCCCAGGGCAGACGGCACCCTCAGCATCGACGAAATGCTGGAGCATGTGGACAAAAACACCATCCTTGTGGCCTGCATGATGGTCAACAACGAGATCGGCACCCGGAACGATGTGGAGCGCCTGGCCGCCGAGGTCAAGCGCCGCAACAGCCGCACCATCGTCCATGTGGACGCCGTGCAGGCCTGGATGCGGGTGCCCCTCAAGCTGGCCAACATTGATACCCTGTCGGTCAGCGGCCACAAGATCCACGCGCCCAAGGGCATCGGTGCCCTCTACCTGAGCGACCGCATCGTGCAGGCGTTCCAGCCGCCTTACCTCGGCGGCGAGCAGGAGCGGGAAATGCGCCCTGGCACCGAGAACCTGCCCTACGCCATGGGTCTGGCAGCCGCTGCCACCCGGCTGGCCAAGACTATGAAGAGCCGGGACACGGCGGTCCGCGCCCTGAACGCCCGGCTGCGGGAGGGGCTGAAAGCATTCCCGGAAGTGGTCATCAACAGCCCGGAGAACGCGGTGCCGGAGGTGCTCAATTTCAGCGAGAACTGCATCAAGAGCGAGACGATGCTGGCTTATCTGGCCGAAGAACAGATCTATGTTTCCTCGGCCAGTGCCTGCGGGCGGGGCCAGCCCAGCCACACGCTGGCGGCCATGGGCCGGGACCCGCTGGCCATCGACACGGCCATCCGCGTTTCGTTCTGCGCCGACAACACCCCGGAGGACGTGGACGCGTTCCTCAACCGCTTTGAAGACGGCATGAAGCATTTACAGAGAATGAGGAGATAATATGAGAGAAGTGATTATGGGCTATCAGGGCGAAATGTCCCTGAAAGGCCTCAACCGCAACCAGTTTGAGTCGGCCATGATGAAAATTCTGCGCTACCGCCTCAAGACCGTGGGCAAGTTCCGGGTGTACTGCACCCAGTCCACGTTCTACATGGAGCCCGAGGAAGAGGACATCGACATGGACCTCGCGTTCGACCGGGTCAAGACCGTCTTTGGTCTGGCTGCCCTGAGCCGTGCCGTGGTCTGTGAGAAAGATTTTGACACCATCTGCCAGACGGCGGAGGATTATCTGGGCGACAGTCTCCACGGCATCCGCACCTTTAAGGTGGAGGCCCGCCGCGCCGACAAGAGCTTCCCCATGACCAGCCCGGAGCTGATGCGGGAGCTGGGCGCTTACCTGCTGGGCAAGCACAATTACCTCAAGGTGGATGTCCACAACCCCGATTTTAAAGTGATTGTAGAAGTCCGGGATTACGGCGCGTATATCCACGGCCCGAAAATCCCCGGTGAGGGCGGCCTGCCCGTGGGCACCTCGGGCCGCGCGCTCAACATGCTCTCCGGCGGCATCGACAGCCCGGTGGCCGCTTACCGGATGGCAAAGCGCGGCCTCGGCCTGGACCACATCCATTTTGCGTCCCCGCCGTACACCTCGGAGCGCGCCAAGCTCAAGGTCAAAGCTCTGGCCCAGCTCATCACCCCCTATACCGGCAGCACCAACCTGTTTGTGGTGCCCTACACCAAGCCGCAGGAGTACATCCGGGACAACGCTCCGGACGTGCTGTTCACCGTCCTCATGCGCCGCAGCATGATGCGCATTGCCAACGTCATCGCCAAGAAGCAGGGCTGTGAGGCCCTCGTCACCGGCGAGAGTCTGGCCCAGGTGGCAAGCCAGACCGTCAAGGCCCTGCAGTGCACCGATGCCGCCCAGGACCTGCCCATCCTCCGCCCCCTCATCGGGATGGACAAGACCGAGATCATCGAGACATCCCGCCACATCAATACCTTTGAGACCAGCATCCTGCCCTACGAGGACTGCTGCACCATCTTTACCCCGCCGCACCCGAAGATCCGCCCCGAGCTGGACGAGATCTTAGAGGCCGAGGCTGGGATGCCGGGCCTGGCCCAGCTGGAAGCCGAGGCTGCCGAGAACGCCGAGCGCATCCGGATCCGGATCACCGACGACGTGGATTTTGTGGGGTGAGACGATGACGGCAGAGATCATCAGTGTGGGCACCGAGCTGCTGCTCGGCAACATCCTCAACACCAACGCCCAGTACCTGAGCCGGGAGCTGGCCGACCTGGGCATCACCGTCCAGCGGGAGAGCACCATTGGCGACAACCATGGCCGTTTGGCGGATTTCGTCAACGAGGCCAAGAGCCGCTGTGATCTTCTGGTCTTCACCGGCGGCCTGGGCCCCACGGCAGACGACCTGACCAAGGAGACGGTGGCTGCCTGCTTTGGGGACGAGCTGGCCTTTGACGAAGCCGAGTGGGAGAAGATCACCCGCTTTTTTGCCCGCTCCGGTCGGGAGACGACCCCCAACAACCGCAAGCAGGCCATGGTGCCCACCAAAGGGCATAAGATCATCAACAACCACGGCACCGCCCCCGGTGCCTGGTTTGAGCAGGAGAACCATTGCGCTGTGCTGATGCCCGGCGTGCCCCACGAGATGAAAGCCATGTGGACCGAGAGCGTCCGCCCGCTGCTGCTGGCGCGGCAGAACTGCACCCTCCACTCCGTCACCCTCCGGGTGCTGGGCGGCGAGAGCAACATTGAATACCGGGTAAAGCACCTGCTGGAAAATGCCAACCCCACCGCCGCCATCTACTGCAAGACGGGGGAGTGTGAGATCCGCATCACGGCCCGGGCCTCCTCGGATGAGGACGGCGAAAAAATGTGCCGCGCATACGCCACAAAGTTCTATGATCTGCTGGGCGACGCGGTGTATGATGAAGACGTAGCCGGACTGGAAGAGACGGTGGTGCGCACCCTGAAAGAGCAGGGTCTCACTCTCTCCACTGCCGAGAGCTGCACCGGTGGCATGATCGCCCAGCGCGTTACCTCGGTGTCAGGCTCCAGCGAGGTGTTCGGCTATGGCTTTGTGACCTATTGGGAGCAGGCAAAGACCAGGCTGGTGGGCGTGGAGCCGGAGGTCATCGCAAAATACAATGTGGTGTCCGCCCCGGTGGCAGCCCGGATGGCACTGGGGGCCGCCGCGGCCTCCGGTTCGGACATCGCCGTCAGCGTGACGGGCGTTGCCGGGCCCACAGGCGGCGATGAAGTCCGCCCGGTGGGCACGGTCTACCTTGGCGCTGCCCGGGGCGATACCGTCTATGTCCAGAAGCTCTTTGTCTCCCGCCCGGACCGTGCCCTGGTCCGCGCCCGTGCCGCACAGGCTGCGCTGGCGCTGGCCCTGCGGCTGGCGCAGGGGAAAGTACCTGCCCACACAAAGCCCCTCGCCGCCTCGGAGCAGCACAGCGCCGCCGCGCTGGATGCCCTCAACGAGGCGTTTCTGGCAGAGTAAACTTTGCTAGGGGGAATCCGGTTTGGCCGAAGAAAAGACAAGCTGTGTGCTGCGCCTGTTTGGCGCGCCGCAGGGGCAGCTGGCAGGGGCTGTGGGGCAGTTTGCGCCCCAGTGGAAGACGCAGGCCCAGTGGAAGAGCCGCGGCGGGGAAACGCTGCTGGCCCTCCAGGCGGCCAGCCCCTCGGGGCTGAAAAAGGCCGCTCAGAGTTTACAGGCTCAATTTGAGGCGGATCTGTACGGGGCAGGGGATACCAGCCTTGCCGCCGCGGTGGTCAACGCACTGGAGACCCATGACCGCCTGCTGGTCTGCAGCGATGCCGCCGCCGGAGCCCTGCTGGAAGCACGTCTGGAAACAGTGCCCGGGGCCGAAAAGGTCTTTGACTTTGGGGCACTGAGCTACGCCCACCCTAAGACCGGGCCTCAGATCGAGAAAAGGGCCCGTGCCCGTTTCAAAGCGGAAGAGCCGGATGCCGTCCGGCTGGCCCTTGCCCGGGCCCAGGCAGCCCGGCGGGTGGTGGGCTCGGAGCTGGCCGCAGGCTGCGCGGAGCGGGGAAGTGAGAAAGTTCTCGTTCTGAGCAGCAAAAAGGGCTGCTGGCTCCGCACGGTGCCGTCTTCTGACAACGCCGCCCTCTGGCTGCTGGATATGATCCGCCGTGCCGCCTGTGATTACCCGCAGGCGGAGGGGACAGGCTTCCTGCCCGCCCGCAAAGCGGCCCAGAACGGTCCGGCCCCGGAGGCGGGAACGAATGTTGCCAAACCGGAAAAACCCCGCAGAAAGCACCACAGAGGCCGTTGGCTGCTGGTGCTGCTCCTGCTGGCTGTGTTGGGGGCCGCAGTCTGGTACCAGTACGCCATGGGCGGCGATTGGGCAAAGCTTGCCCAGCTGCCCCAGCGCATCCAGACACAGGGGCTGGACGCCCTGAAAAACTTCTGGCAGGCTTACCAGCCCAAACCGGGAACAGAACTGATATAACATCGATCAGGCTCCCCTGACAGGGGAGCTCCGCGACATGCCCGCGCAGCGGGATGGAGCGGTGAGAGGTTAAATTTCAAATAAACGCACAAAACCCCGCCGCAGAGGGATGTTTCCCAATGCGGCGGGGTCTTTGTGTTAAAATACAGGCAAGCAGCGGTTTAACTGCTTACAGCTGGCTCTCGTACTCCTTGCGGTAGGCTTCCAGCTCTTTCTGGTTGCCGTAAACAAAGTGTCCGTTGGCGATCTCTTCCCAGACCGGCTTGTCCACGCTGTAATCGTGGCAGGAGGGGTCGTACACGAGGAGCTTTTTCTGCTTCTCGAGGCCCGGGTCCGGGATGGGAACAGCACTCAGCAGCGCCTTGGTGTAGGGGTGCAGGGGATGGAGGAACAGCTCTTCAGCCTCTGCCAGCTCCACGATGCGGCCCTTGCTGATGACGGCGATGCGGTCCGAGATGAAGCGGACCACCGACAGGTCATGGGCGATGAACAGGTACGTCAGGCCGCGGGTCTTTTTCATCTCGTTCAGCAGGTTCAGCACCTGTGCACGGATGGAGACGTCCAGTGCGGAGATGGGCTCGTCGGCCACGATGAACTCCGGCTCCATGACCAGCGCGCGGGCAATGCCGATACGCTGGCGCTGGCCGCCCGAGAACTCGTGGGGGAAACGGGAAGCAAACTCCGGCAGCAGGCCGACCTCATGCAGAGCGTCCATCACTTTCTCATGCAGGTCGTTCTGGTCCTTGTACAGGTGGTGGTTGAGCAGGCCCTCCGCCACGATGTACTCCACCTTGGCACGCTCGTTCAGAGATGCCATGGGGTCCTGGAAGATCATCTGCACTTTGCGGATGACCTCACGGTCCAGCTCTTTGGGAATTTTGCCGTTGATCTTCTGGCCCTTGAAATAGATGTCGCCGCCGGAAGTGGGGTTGATGCGGCAGATGGCACGGCCAATGGTGGTCTTGCCGGAGCCGGACTCACCCACCAGCGAGAACGTCTCGCCCTTGTAGATGTCAAAATTGACATGGTCCACGGCCACAAATTTCTTTTTGCCAGAGCCAAAGGTGATCTGAAGGTCTTTCAGCTCAATCAGCTTTTCGCGCTCAGCCATTGAAGTTGGAACCTCCCATCTTTCCCATTTTCTCGCGCAGGTTCTGGATGGAGTGCGGGCGCTCCATCTTGGGAGCACGCGGGTCCAGATACCAGGTCTTTGCTGCGTGGGTCTCGCTTACCTGGAAGAACGGAGGTTCTGCCACAAAGTCGATGGCCAGCGCATGTTTGTTGCGGGGTGCAAATGCATCCCCCTTGATCTCGTTGAACAGGTTCGGCGGGGTGCCGTCGATGGTGGGCAGGGCCTCGCCCTTGGTGCCCAGCTGCGGCAGCGCCTGCAGCAGCGCCCAGGTGTAGGGGTGCCATGCGTCGTAGAAGATCTCTTCCACGGTGCCGTACTCGACGATCTGGCCCGCGTACATAACGGCCACGCGGTCGGCCACGTTTGCCACAACGCCCAGGTCATGGGTGATGTAGATGACCGACATGCCCAGCTCTTTCTGCAGGTCACGGATCAGCTGCAGGATCTGCGCCTGAATGGTCACGTCCAGTGCGGTGGTGGGCTCGTCGCAAATCAGGATCTGCGGGCGGCAGGCCGCTGCAATGGCGATGACGACACGCTGGCGCATACCGCCGGAGAACTCGTGAGGGTACTGTTCGTAACGGCGCTCAGGGTCAGGGATGCCGACCTTGGCCAGCATCTCGATGGCAGCCTTTTTGGCGGCCTCGCCGTGCAGACCCTGGTGGTGCTCAATGCTCTCCTGGATCTGCTTGCCGATCTTCTTCAGCGGGTTCAGGCTGGTCATGGGGTCCTGCATGACCATGGCGATCTTTTTGCCGCGGATGCCCAGCCAGTCTTTCTCGGTGAACTTGGTCATGTCGCGGCCCTCGTACATGATGGAACCGCCGGTGATCTTACCGTTGACATCCAGCATACCGACGAACGTCTTGGTGAAAACGGACTTGCCCGAGCCGGACTCGCCCACGATGGCAAGGGTCTCGCCGTCGTACAGGTCCAGCGAGCACTTGCGGATCGCGTTCAGCTTTTTGCCGCGCAGGCTAAAGGTGATCTCCACGTCTTTGGCAGAGATAATCGGTTGTCTATCCATGTTTGTGATTCTCTCTCCCATCTAATTAAACGTGATTGCGCGGGTCGGCTGCATCCGAGAACGCGTTGCCCATGATATAGAACGAAATGGAAATGATGGACACGATGGATGCAGGGAAGACCAGCAGATACGGGTAGTCCAGGAAGAAGCCGCGCACCTTGCTCAGGATCAGGCCCAGAGACGGCGTCTCGATGCCCAGGCCGATGCCCAGGTAAGAGAGGGTGGACTCCAGGTTGATGGTGGCGGGGATGCTCAGGGCCATACGCAGGATGATGACGGAGACCAGATAGGGCAGGATGTTCTTGGTCAGCACGCGCCACAGCGGGGTGCCCAGGCAGCGGGACGCGAGGTTGTACTCGCGGTCACGGAACATGAACACCATGTTGCGGACACGGCGGGCCATGACCAGCCAGCCAATGGCGATCATCGACACGGCCATGATGGTGAAGCTCTGGCCGACGACCAGTGCAATCAGGGTCATGTAGATGATGTAGGGCACGTTGTCGATCAGGTTGTACAGCTCGGTGAAGAAGCGGTCCAGGCTGCGGACATAACCCCAGATCAGGCCGATGATGACACCGAGGATGCTCTCGCCCACGGCAACGATCAGAGCCAGACGGATGGACACCTGGGTGGCGTACCACACCTGGCACCAGTAGTCACGGCCCAGGTTGTCGGTACCAAACCAGTACTCGCTGTTGGGCGCAATGAACGCCTTGGAAGAGTCGGTGATCAGGGTCTGGTAATCGTACTTGCCAACGGCCAGCGCGATGAACGAGAAAATGACCAGGAACAGGAACAGCACCAGGCAGACGACTGCCATTTTGTGCTTGAGGAAGTTCTGCACCACGGAGCCCCAGTAAGAGTAGTTGGAGTAGCCGACACGCTCGGCCTCCTCGGGAGAGTAATCCACGAAGTAGAACAGATCGTCCTGCTTCTTGCCCTCAAAATCAGATGCCTTAGCCATCAGCGAGCTGCCTCCTTTCCGGTCAGAGTGATACGCGGGTCAATGACCATCATGAGAACATCGCCCAGGAAAACGCCTGCAATGCCCAGCACGGCGTAGAAGATGACCAGCGTCTGCACAACGTTCAGGTCATAGCGCTGGATGGCGTCGGTCAGCAGGGGGCCCATGCCGGGCACCGAGAAGAACCGCTCCATCAGCAGCGAGCCGCCGACCGTGAGCAGGATGGACTGGGGGATATACTGCACCATGGGCACCATGGCGTTGCGCAGAACATGCTTGAACATGATCTCGCTGGAGCTCAGGCCCTTGACACGGGCCAGCTTGATATAATCGCGGGTCAGCTCGTCCACCATGTAGCGGCGGGTCCACAGGGCATAGCCTGCAATGGAAGCCAGAGAAAGGCAGACGATGGGCAGCACGCTGGACGGGCCCACATTCCGGGTGGAGTACAGCGTGGGGAAGCCCAGGTACTTGGAGCCGAAGACCAGCACCAGCGAATAGGACACCAGGGAGGGCACCGCGTTGACGAAAACCGTGTAAGCCGTGCCGATCCAGTCCAGCAGCTTATCCTTGAATGCGGTCTGGATAATGCCCATCAGCACGCCGACCACCAGAGAGATGCCGGCGGAGATGAGGCCCAGACGCATGGAGACGCCGAACTTTTTACCGATGACCTTGACCACGGTGGCACCGTTCTGGATGCGGCGGGAAGTGCCGAAGTCCAGGTGCAGCAGGTCGTTGTAGAAGTGGATGAGCTGGGTGCCGATAGGGTCGGTCAGACCAGCCGCTTCCAGTGCCGCGTACTTCTGCTCCTCGGTAAACTTCATGAGCTGTTCCTCAGTGAAGTAATAGTCCGTGGGCAGGCAGCGCATCAGCAGGAAGACGATAGTTGCGATCAGAAGAATCGTAACAAGCGACTGCGCCAGCCGCTTAACCGTGTATTTTAACATTATTACCGAACCTTACTTAATTTTAGTCTGCGGGGATTACTTGGAAGCCGCGTCGAAAGCAGCGGCAAACGCCTCGTACTCCTCGGTGGTGTAGCCGTCGCCCTGACGGGTCTCCCAGTTGACGGCCTTGTAGTTGCAGGGACCGTACATGGCGTTGATCTTGGTGTACTCGTTGACGTGGGTCAGGCACCAGAGCACCTCGAACAGGCAGGGGATGCACAGGGCGTTGTTCAGCATGGAAGCCTCAGCCTTGGCAAAGGCAGCGTAGCGGGCGTCGGTGTCGGTCACGATGGCCTTGGCCTCGTTGACCAGATCGGTGAACTCCTGATAACGCTCCAGCAGGTCTTTCTGGTAATCCTTCGGATCAGCTTCAACAGCTGCGATCCAAGAGGTGGTCTGAGCGTAGTAAGCGTTGTCGTCGCCCAGCACTTCCTGGCCCAGGAAGTTGACGGGATCGCCGAAGTCGGCGCCCCAGCCATTCTGCAGGATGGAGTGCATCTGCACGTTACGGACTTCCTTGTAGAGGGAGGAGACGTAGGTGCCGATGTCCAGCACGATGAAGTCATCGCCGAAGCTGTCGGTGAAGCACTGCTTCAGGACGGTGGCGGTATCCAGAGCATTGGTATCGCCGCTCTTGATGTAGTGGTAGCAGTGGACAGGGAACGTGACGCCGATGGCGCTCAGCTCGTCCATGGCCTGCTTCTTCAGGTCAGAGATATCGCCGTTGTTGGCACGCAGGCGCTTCATGGTTTTGCCGTCGTAAGCTTCGCTGTCCAGGCCCATCTCCTTGGCCACCAGAGTGGTGTACTCCTCACCCTTGGTGTTGTAGCAGACGCCGGGCATGGTGTAGAAGTCGTTCTCGCACTTCAGGGGGTTGATCTTGTTGGTGCGGGCGTAGTAGTTCACCAGGTTCAGGCCCTTGTAGAAGCACTGACGGAAAGCGTAATTCGCCACAGCCTTGTTCCAGTTCTCATCCAGGTTGCCGTTCTCATCCTTACGCTGGAAGTTCAGGTGCATCTGGTAGCTGAACTTGGTGGGGCGCTTCTCGCACAGGTATGCGTTGTGAGCGTTGTTGGAGTCGCTGGTGATGGTGGTCAGGTTGGACTCGGTCAGGTCGATGTTGTCCACTTCGCCGGACTCATACAGCTGCAGGCCGATGGACAGGTCGCTGATCATCTTGACGGTGTGGTGCTCAAAGCGGGTGCACTCGTTGGCAGCATAGTAGTTGGGGTTGGGGATGAAGCTCTTGGTGTTGCCCTGGATGAACTCCTCCATCAGGTACGGACCATTGTACCACATGGTGGTGTAATCGCAGGCACGGAAGCCCTCCACGCCCAGCTCCTTGATCAGATCCTCGGAAGCGGGGTAGAAGCTGTTGTAGGCAACCACGGTGTCAAAGTAGGGGCAGGGGCTGGGGCAGGTGAACACCAGCGTGTAATCATCGGGAGCTTCCACGCCGACACCGGCAGCCAGCATATCCTCGTAGGTCATGTCAGCGGCAGCGTCGCCCTTGTCCTTGGTCAGGTCGTAGTAATCGGCAGCGCCCACCACAGTCTCGGAGGGCATGGAGGTGTTGAAAGCCTCGTTCTTGAAAGCGTTCAGGACCCACTCAAGGCCCACCAGGAAGTCTTTGCTGGTCAGGTGGCTCTTCACCTCGCCGTTGACGTCGCACCAGTCCACATCGTCGCGCAGGTGGAACGTCCAGACGGTGGAGTCGTCGTTGTGCTCCCAGCTCTTGGCGATGGCGGGCGCAACCTTGCCGTAGCAGTCAAAGCTCAGCAGACCGTCCCACATGTTGGTGGTGACGTTCAAATCGGAGGCGGACTGGCTGTACAGGAAGTTCCAGGTCTCCAGCTCACGGTTGGCGGTCTCGAAAGAAACGTAATCGGTGATGGCGTCTGCGGAAGCAGCCGGAGCACCGGAAGCGGCGCCGGATGCAGCGGTGCTGCTGGAGCTGCCGCCGCAAGCTGCCAGGATGCTTGCGGCACCCACCACGCCGGACGCTTTCAGGAAGCTGCGGCGGCTGATGGAACGGGACTCAAAGTTCATGTTCATAGTGTTATCCTCCCAATAATTTTTCTGTGCTACGGCACATGGTGCAGGGTACGGCACCCTGCGGGATTCCCACTCTTCTGCGCGAGTTTTGCCCCTGGTGTTTTGCCAGAGAATACAAAAGAGCGCAGAAACAGACCCCTCTGCCTGTGCCTGTGCTCCTCCCGCAAAATCCTTAACACGACATATATTGTACCATCGAAAGAATTAGTTGTCAATGGAAAGGGAAACCGTTTTTCTTAAAAAAGAAAGCGGAACCCGAAAGACACATGAAATATATTTACTTCAATGTACTGAAAAATGATTAAAATAAGAGAAAAAGCCCAAAAAAACAAGACAACCACAGCTGTCCTTGTAAGAAAGACAGCCGCGGTTGTCTGCGTTTTGCGGCCAATGTTCAAAAAACTTTTACATCTGGCGGCAAAAAAGGAACGGGATTCAGGGAAGATCAGCCCTGAGACGCCAGATCGAATGCCTTGGCGAACTGCTCGTACTGCACGGTGGTGTAGGCTTCCTCGCTGGTCTCCCAGTTGACAGCCTTGTAGTTGCAGGGGCCGTACATGGCGTTGATCTTGCTGTACTCGTTGGCGTGGGTCAGGCACCAGGACACGTCGTAGACAGTGGGGCAGATCAGGTCCTCTTCGAGGAAGAGCGCCTCGGCCTTGGCAAAGGCGGCATAACGGGCGTCGTTGTCGTTGACGATCTGCTTGCCCTCGTTGACCAGATCGGTGAACTGCTCAAAGGCAGCGACCACGTCTTTCTGGTAGTCGGCGGGGTTCTCGGCCACAGCGGCGATGTTGGTCAGATTGCAGCTGTAGTAAGCGTTGTCGTCGTGCAGCACCACCTGAGCCAGGAAGTTGACGGGGTCGCCGAAGTCTGCGCCCCAGCCCATGTGGATGAAGCTCTGCTGCTGGGGAGACACGATCTCTTTCATGACGGAGGAAACGTAGGTGTCGATGTCCAGCACGATGAAGTCATCGCCAAAGCTGTCGGTGAAGCACTGCTTGAGCACGGTGGCGGTGTCCAGAGCGGAGGTGGAGCCGGCCAGGATGTGGTAGTGGCAGTGGACGGGGAAGGTGACGCCGATGGCGCTCAGCTCGTCCATGGCCTGCTTCTTCAGGGCGTCGGCGTCGTTCTCGCCGCGCATACGGATCATGGTCTCGCCGTCGTAAGCCTCATCGCCGAAGCCCAGCTCGCGGGCCACCAGGGTGGTGTAGTCGGTGCCGTCGGAGGTGTAGCACAGGCCTTTCATGGTGTAGAAGTCGTTCTCGCACTTCAGGGGGTTGATCTTGTTGTAGCGTGCGTAGAAGGGGCTCAGCTGCAGGTTCTTGTAGAAGCACTGGCGGAAAGCCTTGTTGGCCACGGCCTTGTTCCAGTTCTCATCCGGGGTGCCGTCCTCGTTGTTGCGGGCGTAGTTGAAGATGAAGCAGTAGCTGAACTTCTTGGCGCGCTTCTCGCACAGCTGGCTGTTGTACTCGTTGTTGGGGTCGTTGGTGATGGTGGTCAGGGTGGACTCCAGCAGATCGATCTCGTCCAGCTCGCGGTTCTGGTACAGCTGGTAGCCGATGGTCATATCGCTCAGCATGGTCACGGTGAAACGCTCAAAGCGGCTCACGTCGTTGGCACCGTAGTAGCTGGGGTTGGGAATGTAGCTCTTGGTGTTGCCCTGAATATACTCCTCCACGATGTAGGGACCGCAGTACCACATGGTGGTGTTGTCGCAGGCGCGGAAGCCCTCGATGCCCAGCTCGTTGATCAGGTCCTCAGCAGCAGGGTAGAAGCTGTTGTAGGCGACCACGGTATCGAAATAGGGGCAGGAGTTGGGGCAGGTGAACACCAGAGTGTAATCGTCCGGTGCTTCCACGCCGACGCCGAAGCTCAACATATCCTCGTAGGTCAGGTCGGCGGCAGCGTCGCCCAGCTCCTTGGTGTGTGCGTAGTAGTCGGCAGCGCCCACCACGTTGTCGTTGGGCATGGTGGTGTTGTTGGCCTCGTTCTTGTAAGAGTTCATGACCCACTCAAAGCCCACCAGGAAGTCCTTGCTGGTCAGGTGGGTCTTCACCTCGCCGTTGACATCGACCCAATCGACATCGTCGCGCAGGTGGAACGTCCAGACGGTGGAGTCCTCGTTGTGCTCCCAACTGGAAGCAATGGCGGGTGCCACCTTGCCGTAGCAGTCAAAACTCAGCAGGCCGTCCCACAGGTTGGTGATGACATTGGCGTCGGAAGCCTGCTGGGTGTACAGCATGTTCCAGCTCTCCAGCTCGCGGTTGGCGGACTCAAAGGAGATGTACTCGCTGAGGGGTGCACCGCCGGTGGTGTTGGGGGCAGCGGTGCCGGAAGCGGCAGAGTTTGCGGTGCTGTTGTTGGAGCTGCTGCCGCCACATGCGGACAGCAGGCCGGCCGCGCCGATGACGCCCGCGCCCTTGAGGAAGCTGCGGCGGTCAAGCTTATGAGATTCAAAATTGATGCTCATTGGAATTTGATCCTCCCAGATCTGTATTTTCCTATTTTCTGATGGACAGTATGGTCATGCCCGGGCCGCTGTATGCGGGGCGAGCACAGATCAGAGTCACACTAGCTGCTATTCTAGCATCCTGCCCGAAAGAAGTCAATGAAATCTGACGTGCTTTTGGAAACAAAACTGTAACAACAGGTTTTACCAGGAAAGCAAACACAAAAAATGACAGTTAAAATCAAAAGAATGACTTCAACTGCCGCGTTTGGATCGATTTTATAGCAGTTTGCGTTTTTAACGCACAAGCAACATCCGCAAACTGCATATCGCAAATATGCCGTTTTGATAGGCACTATTTATGAAAATTGCGATAAAAGAACGGGTTCCAGCACTCGATCTCAGCGCTGGCGCTCCGCCAGGTGACAAACTCGGTCAGCGGGGTGGTGTCTACCGCCTCTGCGGGCACTCTATCTTTTTTCACAAAACCATGCTACAATAAAACTGTATTTGTCTGCACGCGGAGGAGTAAGCCAAAATGAAAAAATTGTTCCCCAGGTACAAAAAGTATATGTTCCATCCCATTTTATATAAGTGCGTCACCCGGGTGTCCGTGGTAGCGGTGCTGATGCTGCTGTGGGACCGCTATGTCAGCGACGGCACCTTTACCATGTGGCAGGCCCCGGCTCTGCTGCTGGGGGTCATCCTGCTGGCATGGGCCTGGGTGGACTACCTGCGGCTGGACGGCGTGACCATCCACCACCTGGCAGAAGAGCTCAAGGATATGGGCAAAAAGAAAAAGCGCCACGCCACCAAGTCCATCGTGGATTATGCCGACGAGCGGATCGTCTCCTTTGAGGAGCTGGAGCCGGAGGAGCGCGTGTTCTGCAGCCTGCTGTCCAACCTGGTGCTGGGCGTGCCGCTGGTCGTCATCAGCCTGATCGCGGGCGCAATGTAAGGAGCGGCCATGGAAGCAGAAAAACAAAGGGCCAAACAGCTGGTGGTGGGCATTCTGGCCCATGTCGATTCCGGCAAGACCACCCTCTCCGAGGCCATGCTCTACCGCTCCGGCACCATCCGCAAACTGGGCCGGGTGGACCACAAAGACGCCTTTCTGGACACCGACGCGCTGGAAAAAGCCCGGGGCATCACCATCTTTTCCAAACAGGCCCTGCTCACGGCGGGGGAGACGGCCATCACGCTGCTGGATACCCCCGGCCATGTGGATTTTTCCACCGAGACGGAGCGGACGCTGCAGGTGCTGGATTACGCCGTGTTGGTCATCAGCGGGACGGACGGCGTGCAGAGCCATACCGAAACGCTCTGGCGGCTGCTGCGGCGATATCATATCCCAACGTTTGTCTTCATCAACAAAATGGATCTGCCCGGCCCCGGCAAAGAGAAACTGCTGGAACAGCTCAACCACCGGCTGGGCGAGGGGTTTGTGGATTTTGGGGCGGACGAGGACACCCGGAACGAGGCGCTGGCTGTCTGCGATGAGCGGCTGATGGAGGCCGTGCTGGAGCGCGGAACCCTGACGCCGGAGGAGCTCATTCCCGCCATTGCCCGGCGGCATGTTTTCCCCTGCTGGTTCGGGGCGGCCCTCAAACTGGAGGGCGTGGACGCCCTGCTGGCCGGGTTGGATACCTACACCCGCCCGGCTCCGGCGCTGGACGCCTTTGGGGCAAAAGTGTTCAAACTCAGCCAGGACGAGCAGGGCACCCGCCTGACCTGGCTGCGGGTGACGGGCGGCACTTTGAAAGTAAAGGATCAGCTCACCGGCGAAAGCGACGGCGGCCCCTGGGCCGAAAAGGCCAACCAGCTGCGGCTCTACTCCGGTGTGAAGTATACGCTGGCGGAGGAAGTGGGCCCCGGGCAGGTGTGTGCCGTCACCGGCCTGACCCAGGCCCACCCCGGCGAGGGGCTGGGTGCCGAGCGGGACAGCGACCTGCCCGTGTTGGAGCCGGTGCTCAGCTATCAGGTGCTGCTGCCCGAGGGGGCGGACATCCACGCCGCGCTGGGCAAGCTCCACCGGCTGGAAGAGGAGGAGCCCCAGCTCCATGTGGTCTGGAACGAGACGCTGGGCGAGATCCATGTTCAGCTCATGGGCGAGGTGCAGCTGGAAGTGCTCAAAAGCCTGCTGGCCGAGCGGTACGGTCTGGAGGTGGAGTTTGGCCCTGGCGGCATTTTATATAAGGAGACCATCACCGAGGCCATGGAGGGCGTGGGCCACTACGAGCCCCTCCGCCACTATGCCGAGGTGCACCTCAAGCTGGAACCCCTGCCTGCTGGCAGCGGGATGCAGTTTGCCGCCGACTGCCGGGAAGAAGTGCTGGACAAAAACTGGCAGCGGCTGGTGATGACCCATCTGGAAGAAAAACAGCACCTGGGTGTTCTCATCGGGGCACCGCTGACGGATGTAAAAATTACCCTCATTGCGGGCCGGGCCCACCTCAAGCACACCGAGGGCGGTGACTTCCGGCAGGCGACTTACCGCGCGGTGCGGCAGGGCCTGATGATGGCCAATCAGATCGGTAAAACACAGCTGCTGGAGCCCTGGTATACGTTCCGGCTGGAAGTCCCGGCCGAGAACCTGGGCCGTGCCATGAATGACATCCAGCGGATGGAGGGCAGCTTTGACCCGCCGGAGACCAGCGCCGACGGCCAGACAGCCACCCTGACGGGCAAGGCCCCCGCCGCCACCATGCGCAGTTATCCCATGGAGGTGGTCAGCTACACCCGCGGCCGTGGCCGCGTGAGCCTGACGCTGGAGGGCTACCGCCCCTGCCACAATGCGCGGGAAGTCATCGAGGCCGTGGGCTACGAGCCGGAGCATGATCTGGACAACCCGGCGGACTCGGTGTTCTGCGCCCACGGGGCGGGCTTTGTGGTTCCCTGGGAGCAGGTGCGCAGCCACATGCATGTGGACAGCGGCTGGGGCAAATCGAAGCCTGCCGAGACGGACGCCGTGGCTGCCTCCGCCCGGCAGGCGGGCCGCCAGCGCCGGGCAGCAGCCTACCGTGCCACGCTGGAAGAGGATGCGGAGCTGCTGAAAATTTTTGAGCAGACCTACGGCCCCATCAAGCGGGACCCGCTGGCCGCGTTCCGCCCGGTGCAGAAAAAAGAGCGCCCGGATTTTGCCGCCGAGCAATGGACGCTGGCCCCGGAATATCTGCTGGTGGATGGTTATAACATCATCTTTGCGTGGGATGAGCTCAACGCTCTCTCCAAAGAGAGCCTCGATGCCGCCCGCAAAAAGCTGGCAGACATCCTGTGCAATTATCAGGGCTTTAAAAAATGCGTGGTCATCCTTGTGTTCGACGCCTACCGGGTGCCAGGCAGCCCCGGTAGCATCGAGCAGTACCACAATATCCACATCGTGTACACCAAAGAGGCCGAGACGGCGGACATGTTCATTGAGCATGTCACCCATGAGATCGGCAAGGACCGCCGGGTGCGGGTGGCGACCTCCGACGGCATGGAGCAGATCATCATTCTGGGCCATGGTGCCCTCCGCGTCTCGGCCCGGATGTTCCACGAAGAAGTAAAAGAAGTGGAAAAAGAGATCAAGCGCTATCTTCAGGGGGAGGTATGACCATGGCTGCGACCATCACCCCGGAATCCGTCTGGGCCCACATCCCGCCCCGGGCAAGGGACAGCCATAAGGGCAGCTTTGGGGCGGTGCTGGTGGTGGCGGGCAGCGCCTGCTACCGGGGCGCGGCCTCGCTGGCCGTGGAGGGTGCCCTGCGCGCCGGGGCCGGCATCGTCACGCTGGCCAGCGTGGAACCGGTGCTGGCGGCGGTCTCTGCCCGCCTGCCAGAGTGCTGCCTCTGCCCCTGCCTTGCGGGTGCGGAGGGCGGCATCTCGCCCCGCAGCCTCCCGAACATCACTCGCCAGAAAGCCACCACCCTGCTGCTGGGCCCCGGCCTGGGCTACACGGCCCAGTCCGCGGCCCGGGCCGCCGAGACACGGGAGCTGGTGGAAAAACTGCTGCCCGGCTTTGGCGGCAGCGCGGTGCTGGACGCCGACGGCCTGAACGCCGCGGCCAGCCTCCTCAATGCGGGCAGAGCCCTGCCCCACCCGGCGGGCGAGCTGATCCTGACGCCTCACCCCGGGGAAATGTCCCGGCTCACGGGGCTTTCCACTTCCGTCCTTGCGGCGGACCGGGAAGGCGCTGCCTGCCGCTTTGCCCGGGAGTGGAACGCCGTGGTGGTGCTGAAAGGGGCGGGGACGGTAGTCGCCGCGCCGGATGGCCGCTGCTGCGTCAACACCACGGGCAATCCGGGCCTTTCCCGGGGCGGCAGCGGGGACGCTCTGGCCGGGATGACGGCGGCTCTGCTGGCCTGCGGTCTGCCCGCCTACGAAGCCGCCGCCTGTGCGGTCTACCTCCACGGAGCGGCTGCCGACCGGGCCGCCGCCCTCCGGGGCGAATACGGGATGCTCCCGCAGGACTTGTTTGCCCAGCTGGGGCGGCTGTTTGCGGAGCACCACCGCTGAAGAAAACCACAGAAAAACAAACGCTTTCTTTCCGGCCAAATTGTGCTATACTGGGTGCAGAACAACACAAGGCCGGGAAAGGGGCGTTTTTGTTATGGTAGCAGAACTCGAAAAGATCATTGCCGAGAGCGGCAACATTGTTTTCTTTGGCGGGGCGGGCGTTTCCACCGAGAGCGGTATCCCGGATTTCCGCAGTGTGGACGGGCTGTACCACCAGAAATACGATTACCCGCCCGAGGAGATTTTGAGCCACACGTTCTGGGAGGAGAACCCCGAGGAGTTTTACCGTTTTTACCGGGATAAGCTGATTGTAAAGGGCGCAAAGCCCAACGCGGCCCACCTGCGGCTGGCCAAGCTGGAAAAAGAGGGCAAGCTGAAAGCGGTCATCACCCAGAACATCGACGGCCTGCACCAGGCGGCGGGCTCCAAAAACGTGTTTGAACTCCACGGCAGCACCCTGCGCAACTACTGCACGGGCTGCGGCGCGTTCTATGATGTGGACTTCATCGCCAACAGCACCGGTGTGCCCCGCTGCCCCAAGTGCGGCGGCATCATCAAGCCGGACGTGGTGCTCTATGAAGAGGGGCTGGACGAGGAAGTCCTCTCCGGGGCCGTGCAGGCCATCCGGAAAGCGGACACTCTCATCATTGGCGGCACCAGCCTGGTGGTCTACCCGGCGGCCGGGCTCATCCGGTATTTCCGGGGCCGCCATCTGGTGGTCATCAACATGCAGCCCACCGGGGCGGATGCTCAGGCGGACCTGTGCATCGCAAAGCCCATCGGCCAGGTGCTCAGTGAAGACATCACGGTTGGATAAAACGAAAAAAGTAACAGAGCGCTCCCCGCGCAGGCTGAAACGGCCCGGCGGGGAGCGCTTCTTCGTTTCTATTTATGGATGTTTAATCAATGGTGGTCTTGGTGCGGCCCACGCCCAGCACGGCGGTGGTGATCTTCTTCCAGCTGTTGCAGCCGCAGACGCCGTCCACCCTCAGGCTGGTGCGGCGCTGGTAGCCCCGCAGGGCCTCTTCCGTCCGCGCGCCGAACAGCCCGTCGATCCGGCTCCCGGTCTGGTAGCCCAGGGTGGAGAGAGCGTCCTGTAAGATCATGACGTAGCAGCCCCGGCTGCCCCGCCGCAGGGTGGGGTAGCCTGCCGTGGTGCCGCTGCAGGCGGGGGTGCCGTAGCGGCGGTCCATGTGCACCCAGGTGGGGGTCTGGCTCAGGGGCTCCACATAGCCCCAGGCCCCGGTGCCTCGGGCCGCGTTGTAGATGGCGGTGCGCTCCCTCTGGGTCAGGCTCTGCCCTACATCGAACGAGACACCCGCATAGTGCTGGCTGCGGGTGCCGTGGCCGCCCTCCCAGATGCGGCGGAACGCGTACCCTACCGGGATGCCTTTGCCGTACTTGCGGCGGGTCAGGTTCCAGGCCTCCATGGCCGCGATCGTCGTCCAGAGCACCGGGCTGCCCGATTTGCCCCGGAACTCCCGCACCCGCAGGGTGGTGCCGGTGCTGTAGGGCATGGGGTCATTCTCGCGCAGGTTGGCGTAGGTGTAAACTTTGTTCTCGTATGCGTCGTAGACCAGTAACCGTGCCATCGTGCTCATTCCTCCGTTTCCGATTCGCAGGCATCGCGGCTCTGGGCCCGCAGAGCGGCCCAGGTCTCCCGGTTGACCGTGCCCGTCTGTTCCAGCCTGGCCCGGGCCTGCGCGGCCTTGACGGCACGCGTTTCTGCCGCGCCGAAGACGGAGTTTTCGCTCACATAGTCCTCGCCGCAGTAGAGGCAGGCCCGGCCATTGATCCACTGCTCAATTAGCGAGACATCCGGCCCGGTGCTGCCCTCGGCAAACGCCCGGCCCGGGTAGGCGAGGCCCTGCGCACCATCCCGGTCGGGGTTTGGGGTGTAGGCGGCCAGCTGTAAACTCAGCGCCTCCACCGCCGTCCAGGTCTCGGCGTCGGCAATACCGGTCTGGGGCAGGCCCAGCAGCTCCTGTGCACTGCGGGTAGCGTTGGCCGTTTCCTCGGTGTACTGGCTGGAAAGAGGCGGGTTCTCCACGCTCTGGTAATAGTAGGCAATCCGCTGCAAAAGAATCGTGTAGTAGAGCACCGTGCTGCTGTCCGAGCCAACGGTCAGGGGGGTGCCGGGGTAGGGCAGGCGCCTCAGTGTGACCACCGGCCCGGACTGCCGCAGGCGGGAAGCCGTGCGGTAGAGAGAATTCCAGGTGGTGCGTCCCACGATGCCGTCCACCGTGAGCCCCGCAAAGCGCTGGTAGGCCCGCACAGCGGTTTCGGTGGCCGCGCCAAAGCTGCCGTCGATGGAGACGGTGGGGATGCTGCTCTCGTAGGCGCTCATGAGGTAGAGGTAGAACTGCAGCTCCCGCACGGCGGTGCCGGTGCTGCCCCGGCGGAGGGTGCCCGGGTACTCGCCGGGCCGCAGGCTGGAAGAGAGCAGTCGGTTGGCAATGTCGTTGTACACCTCATAGAGTTTGGTCCAGGTGGCGCGGCCCACCACACCGTCGCTGGTGAGGCCGAAGTAGCTCTGGAACTTTTTCACCGCTGCCGTAGTGGCGGCCCCAAACTGTCCGTCCACCGTGACATTGTTCAGCGAGGAATACACTGTCCGGGCAATCTTGAGCCAGAACTGGATGAGCCGGACATTCTGCCCGCTGGCACCCTGCCGCAGCGGTATGCCCGGGTAGGCGTTGGGAGCACCGTTGTCGGACTGGATGCTCCGAAACTCGTCGTAGAGCTCGTTCCAGGTGTTCTGCCCCATCACGCCGTCCACGGTCAGGCCGTACCGCCGCTGGAATGCCCGCACCGCGTTGGCCGTGCCGGTGCCGTACACACCATCCACCGTCACCGAGGGGATGGCGGAATCGTACTGAGCCAGCGTATTCAGCCAGAACTGCACCTGCTCCACGGCGCTGCCGGTGGAGCCCTGACGCAGGGTGGTGCCGCCCCAGCTGCCATCCGAGAGGGTGCCGCTGGCCGTCTCGCCCTCGCTGGTCAATTCGGCCAGATCCTTGACGGAGACGTAGATATAGCTGATCTTATACCAAGTCTGCCGCCCCACTACGCCGTCGGCGGTGAGGTTGAACTGCTTCTGGAATTTTTTCACGGTGCTGGTCATGCTGCTGCCAAAGATGCCGTCCACGGTCAGCAGGCCCAGAAACGGGTAATCCTTGGTGATGCGGTTCAGCTGCCGCTGCAGGGTGAACACGCTGGTGCCCCGGTCGCCCTGCTTCAGCGGGCTGCCCGGGTAGCTCTGGGGGATGGACTCGATGTTGTTGGTGCGGATGATCTCGATGTTGTTCCCGTAGTAGTATTTGAGGATGCTGAGGGCGTTGCGGCCCTGGTTGGCCAGCGTGACGGTGCCCCATTGCTTGAGCCCCGGGCAGGTGACGGATCTGCCGTCGCAGTATTCAGAGTAGTAAGGGTTCACAGTGCCTGTCTTGCGGATGTAGGTGTTGAAGATGTCGTCCGTCAGGCGCACCATCACGTCAAACACCGTCCGCCCGTGGACATAGTATTGGTCATAACTGGTGGAATTGGTGATGTTGAAACGGTAGCCCTTGCTGGGGTACCACTCGGTGTAGATGCGGTTGAGCGCCAGCGAGATCTGGCAGTGGATGTTGGCCCGGAGGGCCTGTTCCGGCCAGGTCGGGTAGACTTCACTGGACGCCACGTTGGCAATATAGCGGCGGAACGAGACGGTCACGTTCTGGGCACTGGCGGCGGGTCTGCCCAGGTGGACCGTGATGTTTTTGGGGATGATGACCCGGCTGAGGACTTTGGGGTCACAGTTGGTGGTGGGGTCCGGGCCGCTGCCGCCGCCCCCGGCAAACAGGGCGTGGGCGGGGATGACGATGGGCTCTGTCGGGATGTCCCGGTTCTCCTCCGTGTCCGGGAGCATCTCGGGCTGGGCCAATGTGACCTGCCCGGGGAAGACCTGCACGCCCTGGATGCGGACAGTGCGCCAGCCCTCCTTAAAGGCGGTCAGGTCGCACACCGCGTAGGGGCGGGTGGTGGTGTTGTTTTCGTCCAGTGAGAGGGCGCAGTCCGGGGTGGTGAGGGTCACGTCCCCGGCGCTGCCCTCGGCGTCAGTGCGGCGGGTCACGGTGAAGCCGTCCCCGGTAACGGTCACGGTCACGCCTTCCACCGGGCTGGACTGGCGGGCCGCAAAGGCCTGGATGCGCAAAATTCCGGTTGCCATGCTCATGCTCTCCTTTGTGTGAAAGAATCGTTCGAGCCAGCTTATTCCGCAGTCTGCTCCGGTGTTCGGCACCACGGCACGGAACCCCTGCACGAAAAAGAGACGGTCAGAACAAAAAAACCACACCATGTGCCGTTTTGCTGGCACACGGTGTGGTTCTTTGCAATCAGGTCATCTCATCGGAAAAATCTTAGTAGGCCACGCCCCAGTAGACCATGGTCTTGGCGGGCTTGCCGCAGCAGGGGCAGACATCGCTCAGGTGCTCCTGCTCAAAGGGCATGCAGCGGCTGGACAGGCCAGCTTCCTCTTTCATCTTCATCTCGCAGGCGAGGTCACCGCACCACATGGTCTTGATGTAGCCGGTGTTGGCCTTGGCCAGCTCTTTGACCTCGTCCATGGTGGTGGCAGACCAGGTACGCTTCTTGCGGTTGGCGAGGGCACGCTCGTACAGGTCCTTGCGCAGGGCCTCCAGCTGGGCGGGGATGGCGGTCTCCAGCTCGTCCAGAGAGACGAACGTCTTCTCACGGGTATCGCGGCGGACCAGGACGCACTGGTTCTTCTCCAGGTCCTTGGGGCCGATCTCCAGGCGGAGAGGCACGCCTTTCATCTCCCACTGAGAGAACTTCCAGCCCGGGGCGTTGTCGCTGTCGTCCAGCTTGACGCGGGCGTACTTGCTGATCTTCTCAGCCAGCTCAGCGGCTTTCTCGCTGACGCCGGGCTTGTGGGCCGCGATAGGAACGACCACCACCTGGATGGGAGCCACAGCGGGGGGCAGGATCAGGCCGTCGTCGTCGCCGTGGGTCATGATGATGGCACCCACCAGACGGGTGGAAACGCCCCAGCTGGTCTGGAACGGGTGATGCAGCTGGTTGTCGCGGCCGGTAAAGGTCACGTCGTAAGCCTTGCTGAATTTATCGCCAAAGTAATGGCTGGTGCCGCTCTGCAGGGCCTTGCCGTCTTTCATCATGGCCTCGATGGTGTAGGTGGCCTCTGCGCCTGCAAACTTTTCTTTATCGGTCTTGCGGCCCTTGACAACAGGGATGGCGAGATCCTGCTCGCAGACGTCCGCGTAGCAGTTCAGCTGCTGCTGGGTCTCTGCCTCAGCCTCGGCTGCGGTCTCATGGATGGTGTGGCCCTCCTGCCACCAGAACTCGCGGCTGCGCAGGAACGGGCGGGTGGTCTTCTCCCAGCGGACGACGCTGCACCACTGGTTGTACTTCATGGGCAGCTCACGGTAGCTGTGCAGCACCCGGGACCAGTGATCGCAGAACATGGTCTCGCTGGTGGGGCGGACGGCCAGGCGTTCTTCCAGCTTGTCAGAACCACCCATCGTGACCCACGCCACCTCCGGCGCGAAGCCGTTGACCAGTTCGCCTTCCTTTTGCAGCAGGCTCTCAGGGATCAGCACAGGCATGGCCACGTTCTCATGGCCGGTTGCCTTGAAGCGGGCATCCATGTCTTTCTGGATCAGCTCCCAGATGGCCTGGCCATAGGGGCGCAGGATGATGAAGCCCTTGACACTGGAGTACTCCACAAGCTCTGCCTTAACGCAGATGTCGGTGTACCACTGTGCAAAGTTGTCTTCCTGGCTGGTGATCGCCTGTACGAGCTTTTTGTTGTCTTTTGCCATTTTTGTCTTTTCCTCCAAAGGCCGTGCGCCAAACGCGTTTCATTTCCCCAGCGTTCCGCACGAACCCATATTAAAAGCCCCGCCCTGATTCTGCCGGATGCAGAGCCAGTGCTGCGGGGCTTCTGCCAAATTGAAACTCAGCCGTTTGCCTGGTGGCTGTCCACAAAGTTTACTACATCGCCCACGGTACGCAGGTTCTCGATGGCGTCGTCCGGCACCTCGATGCCAAACTCATCCTCCAGCGTCATCACCATATCCACGATATCCAGGCTGTCAGCCTCAAAATCGTTCATGATGTCGCTCTCCATCGTGATTTTTGCGGGGTCGAGGTCCAGCTGCTCCGCCAGCAGTGCGCGGATCTTCTCAAACGTATCCATTTGTCGCGGTCTCCTTTTTGTGCAGTAAATTGTTGGCCCTGCACCGTCCGCCCGGGCTGGGGCGGTTTGACCATTGCGTCCCTTGGCGGGCCCGGCTGTGGAACACTGTGCAAAGCGCTCTCTTTTTTTATATCCCATGGACTGTGGATTGTCAAGCCCTGTTTTGACGTTTGGGAGCTTTTGCCGCAAAGTTTAACAGCAGAAATTGCGGGAAAGTCCGTTTTTCTGCTTGACAGAACGGCCTTTGCTTCTTATGATTATATAAGACAAACAACCTCTCAGCCTGCTTCGCGGACAGCTCTCCTGACAGGGGAGCCCTTGGCAGGCCGGTTTTGGTTGTTTTTTGTCGCCTGCGGCTCTTGGGATACCGTGCCCTGCTGCCGAGGCAAACACCATGAAAACGAGGGCTTTCCATGAAATTATCCTTTACCAAAATGCAGGGCTGTGCCAACGATTACATCTATCTGGACTGCCGGGAAAGCGGCGTGCCGGAGAACATCGTCCCGCTGGCGCGGGACCTGTCCCGGCGGCATTTTTCCGTGGGAGCCGATGGCATCATCTGCATCTGTGCCCCCGTTACCCCCGGGGCCGATGGCCGGATGCGCATTTTTAACGCGGACGGCAGCGAGGCACAGATGTGCGGCAACGGCGTCCGCTGTGTGGCCGAGTGGCTGTACACCCACGGAGTGGCAAAGCCGCGGCTGGCCATTGATACCGGCGCCGGCTGCAAGACGGTGACCCGGATGGGAGCGCGGCTGTGGCAGGTGGAAATGGGCGAGTACACCACCATGGCCGCGGCCCTGCCTGCCGTGAACATGGGCGAGGGCCCGCTGGTGGACTGCCCGCTGGAAGTGGAGGGCAAACGCTGGCAGGTGACCTGCATCGGCGTGGGCAACCCCCACTGCGTGACCGTGGTGCCGGAGGTAGACAGCCTGAAGCTGGAAGAGATCGGCCCTGCCTTTGAAAACCACCCGAACTTCCCGGAGCGGATCAACACCGAGTTTGTGGAAGTGGTGGACGCCACCCACCTGAAAATGCGGGTGTGGGAGCGGGGCAGCGGCGAGACCTGGGCCTGCGGTACGGGTACCTGTGCCACGGTGGCGGCCTTGACCGAGCTGGGCCTCTGCCAGGCCGGGGAGGATGTGCATGTGGCACTGCGGGGCGGCGAGCTCATCATCCGGGTGCTCCCGGGCAGGAAACTGCTCATGACCGGAGCCGCTGTGACGGTATATGAGGGAATTGCAGAAGGATCAATTTGAATGAAACCTCTCAGGCCGTGCTCTGGCGCAGCCAGCTCTCCTGACAGGGGAGCCAAAATAGAGGAACAACAAAAGCGAGGGAACAACGATGAAAATGAATCATCACTATGGGGAGCTGAAAGCCAGCTACCTCTTTGTGGACATTGCGCACAAGGTGGCTGCCTACCAGGAAGCTCACCCCGAAAAAGAGATCATCCGGATGGGCATTGGCGATGTGACCCAGCCGCTGGCCAAGAGCGTGGTGGAGGCCATGCATAAGGCAGCCGATGAGATGGGCACCAAAGAGGGCTTCCACGGTTATGGCCCGGAGCAGGGCTATCCGTTCCTCAAGCAGGCCATCCAGGGCTACTACGCCAGCCGCGGGACCAAGATCGAAGAGGATGAGATCTTCATCTCCGATGGCGCCAAGAGCGACCTGGCCAATATCCTGGGCCTGTTTGATGTGGACAACACCGTGCTGGTGCCGGACCCCGTTTACCCCACCTATGTGGACGATAACGTGACCGACGGCCGCAAGATCATCTACAGCCGCACCAGTGAGGAGAATGGCTTCCTGGGAATGCCGGACGAGAACGTCAAGGCGGATATCATCTATATCTGCAGCCCCAACAACCCCACCGGCGCTGCTTACACCCGTGAGCAGCTCAAGGAGTGGGTGGCTTACGCCAAGAAGAATAACGCCATCATCCTGTACGATGCCGCTTACGAGTGCTTCATCTCGGACGGCGCGCTGGCCCGCAGCATCTTTGAGATCGAGGGTGCCCGTGAGTGCGCCATTGAGATCTGCTCGTTCTCCAAGATCGCAGGCTTTACCGGTACCCGCTGCGGCTACACCGTGGTGCCCAAGGAGCTGGAGCGCGAGGGCATGAACATCAACAAGCTCTGGCTCCGCCGCCAGACCACCAAGTTCAACGGTGTGCCCTACCTCGTGCAGCGCGCGGCTGCCGCTGTCTTTACCGAGAGCGGCATGGCGGAAATTCAGGCCAACCTCGATTACTACCGCCGCAACGCGAAAGTCCTGGCCGACGCGCTGGACGAGTGCGGCGTGTGGTACTGCGGCGGCAAGAACAGCCCCTACATCTGGCTGCGCTGCCCCGGCAACATGAAGAGCTGGGAGTTCTTCGACTGGCTGCTCAACACCTGCGGCGTTGTGGGTACTCCGGGTGTTGGCTTTGGCGAGTGCGGCGAGGGCTATTTCCGCCTGACGGCATTCGGCGATGCCGAGAAGACCAAAGTGGCCGCCGAGCGCATCAAGAACGCCATCAAGGCCCTGTAACATCTTTCATACATGCAAAAAACTCCTCCGGCAGCTGCCGGAGGAGTTTTTATGTTTAACGGTCAAATGTCGTGGAAAGAGTCGTTTCCCACTGCTGGCCGGGGGCCAGGCAGGCGGTGGCGGCACGTTCGCTCCACTCCTGCGGGTCGGTCTCGGCCCCGGGCAGTGCGTGCCAGGGCTCAATGCAGACGTAGCGCACGGGTTTGGCGGGAGCACTCCAGATGAGAGTATAGGGATAACCGGCGACATTGCAGACCACGCTGCGGCCGGTGTCTTTCTCATAGATGCCCAGCGTCTTGGTGCGCAGGCCGGCCATGCAGAAGCTGTCGTTGGCAAACAGGTCGTCCGTCAACTGGATGGCGCTGGCGTTCTTCCACTGGTAATAGCACCTGCCGCTCAACAGGCCGTTGGGGGAGGCGTCCAGAATCATGGGGCTCTCGGGCTGGTCGAACCGGAATTCGTAATCCTCCGTGGTGTGGGCGCTGTCAAACGGGACGTTGAACGCCGGGTGATAGCCGATGCCGAACCGCAGCTCCTGAGCGGCCTCGGCGGGGTTCTGCACCGTGAGGGTATGGTGGACCGTCTTGCCCTCCAGCCGGAACGTGCTGGTCAGGACAAAATCAAAGGGGAAGCGCTCTGCTTTCATGGCATCGTCCGCCCGCAGCTCCAGCTGGATGGTGTCGCCCTCGGCTCGGAGCAGGGTGTGCTCCACATCCCGGGCAAAGCCGTGCTGGCCGCCCTTGTAGGTCTTGCCGTTTGCGGTAAAGGTGCCGCCCGTCAGCTTGCCGGTCCAGGGGAAGAGGATGGGCGCGTGGCGCTTCCAGATGGCCGGGTCAGCCTGCCAGAGCATCTCTTTACCTGCCGCGTTTTTCAGGCTGACGGCCTCTGCGCCGTGGGTGTCCACCGTCAGGGTCAGAAACTCATTATGGATGGTTGCCTGCATGGTCATGCACTCCTTTTGTACAATATTTTCTGTGCCCAGTATACTCCTTTTGACGCCAAAAGCCAAGGAGGAAAACGGGCGTGGAAATGCCGGAAAGAAAACAGTAAAACTTTTGCAAAATGGGTTGCAAAATCCGGCCCGGCGTAGTATTATAACGTGGCTGAAAAAGCAGAATTTTTCAAAGAACGGAGGAGAAGCTTCCCGTATGAACAGCGACAGTAGCGATCACCCGAAACCACGCTTCTCCTGCGATGTGGACATGGCAAGTGTGTCTGCCGCGTCCTGAATTGCATGTGTCCTTGATACACCGCAGGAGCCTTTGGCAAGACGCGGTGTATTTTTTGTGCCCATTTTCAGGGGCAGACAAGGAGGCAACCCATGCAGAAGAAAAACTATGTACAGGAAATTCTGGACATCATCCACAGCGGCCTGCCGCAGGCGGAGCTGGCGGAAAAGCTTTCCGATTACCATGAAAACGACCTGGCCGACGCACTGGCCGACCTGACGGCGGAAGAGCGCCGGAAGCTGTACGCCATCCTGGGCGTGGAGCAGGTGGCAGAGATCTTCTCCTACTTGGACGACGCGGAGCCCTACCTGAAAGAGCTGCCGCCGGAAGAGGCCGCGCAGGTGGTCTCCCACATGGACTCGGACGACGCTGTGGATGCTCTGGACGACCTGGAAGAAGAGGACAAAGAGAAGATCGTCCACCAGATGGACAAAGTGGATAAGGACGCCGCCGATGACGTCAAGCTGCTGCTCTCCTACGACGAGGACGAGATCGGCAGCTGCATGACCACCAACTACATCTGCATCCGCAAGGACATGACCATCCGGCAGGCTATGAGCGAGCTGGTGAAGCAGGCGGGCGAGAACGACAATATCTCGACCCTTTATGTGGTGGATGAGAACGAGCGCTTTTACGGTGCCATCGACCTGAAAGACCTCATCGTGGCCCGGGCGGACGACAGCCTGGAAAAGCTGATCGCCCGGTCTTACCCCTATGTGACCGACCACGAAAAGATCAGCGACAGCATTGACCGCATCGTGGACTACGCCGAGCGCAGCCTCCCCGTGCTGAACGAGAGCGGCAAGCTGCTGGGCATTATCACCTCGGCGGACGTCGTGGAGCTGGTGAATGACCAGATGGGCGACGATTACGCAAAGCTGGGCGGCCTGACCAGCGAGGAAGACCTGAACGAGGGCGTGTTCCAGAGCGTGAAAAAGCGCCTGCCCTGGCTGGTGGCGCTGCTCTTCCTCGGGATGCTGGTCTCCTCCGTGGTGGGTGCCTTTGAATCGGTGGTGGCGGTGCTGCCCATCGTCATCTGCTTCCAGTCCATGGTGCTGGATATGGCAGGCAACGTGGGCACCCAGTCGCTGGCCGTCACCATCCGGGTGCTGGTGGACGAGAACCTGACCACCAGCAAAAAGCTGCACCTGCTCTTCAAGGAAATGCGGGTGGGCCTGGTCAACGGTGCTCTGCTGGCCGTGATGGCGCTGGGCTTCCTGGGCGTGTATATCCATTTCTTTAAAGCCTACGCCTGGGGGCAGGCGTTCCTGCTCTCGGGCTGTGTGGGCATCTCCCTCATTGTGGCGATGGTCATCTCCAGTCTGGTCGGCACCGTGATCCCGATGCTGTTCCACAAGATCCACATTGACCCCGCCGTGGCCTCCGGCCCGCTCATCACCACCATCAACGATCTGGTGGCCGTGGTGGTCTACTATGGCCTTGCCATGATCGTGCTCATTGAGATGTTCCATCTGGGCTAAAATATAAAGAAAGAAAAAGGGGCTGTTGCACTGGTTTTGATCCTTGTGCAACAGCTCCTTTTATTTACTTGTTCTGGATCCAGTACCGCTGGGTCAGCATCCCGTCGGAAGAATCAAAACACTCATCTTCCAGCACGCCGCCGTTGGCGCGGATGGTCTTAGCGGAGGCCACGTTATAATGGTCACAGCAGATGCGCACTTTTTCGATGCCGTGTTCCCTGGCCTTTTCCAGGGTCAGGCGGAGCATCTGAATGGCGTAGCCGTGCTGACGTTCTGCCGGGCGGACGCTGTAGCCGATGTGCCCGCCGTAGGTGAGCAGGTAATCGTTGAGGTAATGGCGCAGGTTGGTCATGCCCACCAGGTGCTCCTGCTCGTCCAGGGCCAGATACTGGGTGGCGGGTACAAAGCCCGCCGGGGTGGTGGACGGGTCTTTCAAAGTGCGGATGTTGGCCAGCCAGGCGTCGAAATCGGGGTACTGGTCCAACGCGGAGGTGCCGTCCATCCGGGAGCCGATGGCCAGAAACTCCTCCCGGTAGGCCATCACCTGTGCTTTGTCGCCCTCGTCCGGTTCCCGCAGGTGAATCTTCCGGGGTGCGGTGTGCCGGGTGGCAGTGCGGAAATCCGGGGCTTTCATCAGGCCGTGACGGTTGCAGTAAAAGTACAGCACGCCGGTGCCCCGCAGCGGGAAGCGGGCCGTGGCATCCCCCTCCGGGTAGAGCCTGACCAGCTGCAATTTGTCTCCCGTGAGGTAGGCGATGAACGAGATGAAATGATCCTTTGTCATAGGGTGGTGGATGGTAACGAACAGCTCATCCTCCACCCGCTCCACGGTCAGCTGGTGGTGCTCGTCGGCGTCCTCCGCTTCCGCAATGTCCTGCGCGGGCAGGGTGATGCCGCAGCAGCTCACCACGGCCTGCCCGGTGGCGTGGAGCACATTGCCGCAGACGGGGCAGACATAGAGCTTGGAACGCAGGAGGTTGGCGGCCCGGTTCTGGTTGACCACGGGCTCTCCCTGCATCAGTTCCAGTACCGAGACGCCCAGCGCGGCCGCCAGAGGTTCCAGCAGGGAAATGTCGGGCAGGCCTTTGGCCGTCTCCCACTTGGAGATGGTCTTGGCGCTGACGGAAAGTTTTGTCGCTAATTCTGCCTGGGTGAGGTGTTTGGTTTCCCGCAGCTGCCGGATGGTGCTGCCGGTGACGTAAGTGTTCATGGGGCTATTTCCTCCTTTTCCTTGCACCCAGCGTACCATAGAAAAACACTCCACGCAACCTACGCTGCGTGGAGTGTTTTGGAATTGGATTCTGTTCTTTATTCGTCGGTGTCGTTCTCGTCATCCGGGTCTTCGTCCAGCGCGATACTGAACACAGCCTTTTTCAGCTTGCCGCAGCCCTGTGCCTTGAGGCCGGATTTGTACGGCTCCCCGGCCAGATAGAGGGCAAAGCGGCCCTCGCAGAGCATTCCGGCAATGCTGGTGCCGGCGCTGCCCACGGTGATGTCCGCGGCCTCGTCGGCGGGTTTGGTGGGGGAAAACTCGCCCAGCGAAACTTCAAACAGCTCGCTGCCCTCGAGGTCGGTCTCAAGGGTCAGATGGGCGTCGTGCCGGACGAACGGCGCTTTCTCGCTCACCTGCGGGGTGACGGTGCTCACGGTGACAACGGCCTTGTCACCGTCGATGCGGGTCTTGCCTGTGGGCAGGGTGTTGATATCCCGGGCCATGACATACTCAATGACGGTGTCCAGATTCTCGCTCATGCCCAGATAATTGGGGAGGTTGTTCAGGGTATCGTAGATCATAGGTTACTCTTCTTTCCGGGGCTCGGTGACAAGCTCCTTGATGGCGGGCACCACGCCGCCCAGGTTCTGCAGCTCGGAGGGAATGATGATCTTGGTGGCCTTGCCGTTGGCGACCTTGGCCAGTGCTTCCAGGCTGCGGAGGGCCAGCACCTTATCGTTGGGCATGGCCTCGTTCAGCAGGCGGATGGCGTCGGCGTTGGCTTTCTGCACCGCCAGAATGGCCTGTGCCTCGCCCTCGGCTTCCAGAATGCGCTGCTGCTTGACGGCGTCGGCCCGGAGGATGGCGGATTCTTTTTCACCCTCGGCGGCAGTGATGGCGGCCTGTTTCTCGCCGTCGGCTTTCAGGATGACGGCGCGCTTCTCGCGCTCGGCTTTCATCTGCTTCTCCATGGCTTCCTGGATCTCGCGCGGCGGGATGATGTTCTTGACCTCCACCCGGTTGACCTTGATGCCCCACTTATCGGTGGCTTCGTCGAGGATGGCCGTGATCTTGCTGTTGATGGTGTCGCGGCTGGTGAGGGTGTGGTCCAGCTCCATCTCACCAATGATGTTGCGCAGGGTGGTGGCGGACAGGCTCTCGATGGCCGCGATGGGCTGGTTGACGCCGTAGGTGTAGAGCTTGGCGTCCATTACCTGGAAGAAGACCACCGTGTCGATCTGCATGGTGACATTATCGCGGGTGATGACCGGCTGGGGCGGGAAGTCCGCCACCTGCTCTTTCAGGCTGACCTTTTTGGCCACCCGCTCAATAAACGGAATCTTGACATGCAGGCCGGAGGCCCAGGTCTCGGAGTAGCTGCCCAGCCGCTCCACGACATAGACCATGGACTGCGGCACGATGACGATGTTGGTGATGACCACCAGCAGAACCACGAGGATGAGGGCGAGGATGACAAAAAACAAGACCATAGTTCGCTCCTTTGTTAATGAGTGGTTTCGGTACGGATGGGCTCCACGATGAGCAGGGTGCTGTGAATTTCCGTGACGCGGCAGCTTTCGCCCGGGGCGAGGGTGTCACCCGGGGTGGCACAGCGGGCGTTCCAGTCCACGCCGTCCAGCCGGACGCGGCCGGTGGCCTCCGCCGTCACAGGGGTCAGCACCGTGGCTTCCCGGCCCAGGTTGCGGTCGCCGTTGGTGGCGGTGGGGGCTTTGCGCAGCTTTTTGGCCAGAGGCTTAAAGGCCAGCAGGCAGAGGGCGCTGACGGCGATAAATACCGCCGCCTGCACCCGGAACGACTGCACCAGCAGGCAGCTGAGCAGGGCAGCGGCACTGCCCACGGCAAACCAGATGGAGACGAGATTCCAGGTCATGGCTTCCAGCACCACAAAACCGATGGCACACAGCAGCCAGAAGATGGGGTCGATGGAAACAGCCAGAGACATGCACATCCCTCCTTTGCGGGGTTTCTGGTTCTATTATAAAGCAGAAAGCCGGGTGAAGGTCAATGATTTTTTCATGAATTGTTGCGTGGGATACGAAATCCGGTCACTTGTAATCGTAATAGCTGTGGTTGGGGTTGTGACCTGCCTCTTCCACCACGATGGTGAAGCCCATGGGGTTCACCTCGGTATGCTTGCCGGAGGCCAGTGGCTCCACGATGATGTGCTCGGTGCGGTTGACGATGATCTCCGCCGTTTCCACCAGCCCAATGCGCTGGTAGTGGAGCACGCCGCCGTCCGCCCGCAACACCCGCAGGGCACCCGAGTGGAACGCCTCGCAGGTGTGGCGGAGCTGCGCCAGCTGTGCCAGCACCGGGCGGAGCCGCTTCTCGTGGCTGTCCCAGCAGTAATAGCCGCGGTTGAACGGGTCGCGGTAGCCCTGCATCCCGATCTCGTCGCCGTAGTACAGGCAGGGCACGCCGGGCAGGGTGTAGATGATGGCGTAGGCCATCTTGAGCCGGAGGATGCCCTCCTCGTAGGCGTCGCCGGTCACGCAGCGGCCGCTCTGCCACTCCCGGCCCCGGCCATTGGCGGGCTCATCCGCAATGACGGTGAGGGCGCGTTCGGTATCGTGGGTGGAGAGGAAGTTGAGGGCCGTATCCATGGCCGGGGCCGGGTAGTGCTCACAGATGGTCATGATCTCGTTTATAGCCTGCTCGGCGGGCTTGCCTTTGACGAAATCCAGCACGGCGTTTTTGAACGGGTAGTTCATCACGCTGTCCAGCCCTTTGCCCAGCAGGTAGGTGCGGCGCTTGTCAAAGCCGAACTTGGTGGTGGCATCCTCCCACACCTCGCCCAGCAGGAACTTTTCGGGGCCCACCCGCTTGACGGCAGCGCGCACTTTTTCAATAAAGCTGTCGGGCAGCTCGTCGGCCACATCCAGCCGGAAACCGGCTGCGCCCCGGCGGAGCCAGGTGTCGATGACGCCGCCCTCGCCCGTGACAAAATCGACATAGGAGGGGGTTTCCTCGTTGACTTCGGGCAGGGTCTCAAAGCCCCACCAGCTGCGGTAGCCGCCCTTGTACTTGGGGTCAAAATCGTACCAGCCGCGGTAGGGGGAGTTTGCGTCACGGTAAGCACCGCCCTCACCATAGCGGCCCTCCCGGTTGAAATACCGGCTGTCCGAGCCCGTATGGCTGAACACGCCGTCCAGCACGATGCCGATGCCATATTTGGCCGCTTCCATGCAGAGGGCTTCAAAATCCTCGTTGGTGCCAAGCAAGGGGTCTACGTTGAGGTAATCGGCCGTGTTGTAGCGGTGGTTGGAGTGGGCTTCAAAAATGGGGTTGAGGTAGAGGAAGTCCACCCTCATCTCGTGCAGGTAGGGGAGTTTGAGCTGGATGCCTTTCAGGTCGCCGCCGAAGTAGTCCTCGTTCAGATGGCCGCCGATCTCGTTGGGCTGCCAGAACGGCTCCGCGTGCTTATCGGCCTGATAGAGCCGGTCCGGGAAGGGCATGGGCTTGTTCTCCACGCCCTCGCAGAAGCGGTCCGGGAAGATCTGGTAGAACACCTTGCCCTTGATGGAGTCCGGCGTCTGGAAGCTGGGCTCGTAAACGGTCAGCTGCCAGCTTTCGCCCTCCTGCCAGCTGACCACGCCGCAGTTGTCCGGCCCGCGGAAGATGCGGCGGAAATCGGTGTAGAGGTCAAAGTAATAGAAGTACAGGCCCACGTCGCCCAGCGTGACGTCCACCGAAAAGTGGTTCTGTTTGGGCGTCTGGCCGTCAAATTTCATCCGGTAATAGACGGGCACATCGTTCTTGCCCTCTTTCTGGATGACGAGGTGTGGGTCCACATAGCCCAGCTCTTCCGGGATGCAGAGGGACAGGTGCACCGTCTGCCCGGCGCGCACGGCACCAAAGGGCTGCTTGAAATAGGGGTCATAGCTGTTGAACAGACAAGACAAGGGAAAATCGATCCTTTCTCAAAAAACGCCCCGGAGCCGTTACACAGTCCGGGGCGGTAAGATATGATACTACAGGAAAAGCATCGAGAAGACGCTTTTTGTGAAAACCGGGAACTTTACCCGGCTGCCAAGGGCTCTCCCTTTGGGAGAGCTGGCAATGCAAAGCATGGCCTGAGAGGGCTTACTTGACAGCAGATGCGTGCCAGATGTCACGAGCGTAATCGAGGACAGCACGGTCCGCGCTGAAGATGCCGCTGTTGGCAATGTTCTTCAGGCTCATCTGTGCCCACTTCTCGCGGTCGGCATACAACTTCTGCAGGTCGGCCTGTGCACGGCGGTAATCCTTGAAGTCGGCCATGACCATATAGGGGTCGCTGCTGCGCAGGTTCTCGGTCACTTCGTGGAAGTTCTCGCCGTTCCAGCCGCGCTCCAGGAAGTTCAGAGCGGCATTGGCCACGTCATCGCCCATGATGAACGCGTTGGGGTGGTAGCCGACCCGCTTCAGGTTGTTGACCTCGGGGGTCAGCATACCGAAGATCAGCTCGTTCTCCTTGCCGGCGGCATCGGCGATCTCGACGTTTGCACCGTCCAGAGTGCCCAGGGTGATGGCACCGTTGAGCATGAACTTCATGTTGCCGGTACCGGAGGCCTCGGTGCCAGCCAGAGAGATCTGCTCAGAGACCTCGGCAGCGGGCATCAGGTGCTCGCTCAGGGAGACACAGTACTCTTCCAGATAGACCACGCGCAGCTTTTCGCGGACAGCGGGGTCGTTGTTGATGAGGTCGCCCAGTTTGCAGATCATCCGGATCATCTGCTTGGCCATGTAGTAGCCGGGAGCAGCCTTTGCGCCAAAGATATAGGTCTTGGGGATGAAATCCGCGTTGGGGTTCTCTTTCAGGTACAGGTACTGGGCAGCGATGTTCAGCGCGTTCAGGTGCTGGCGCTTGTACTCGTGCATCCGCTTGACCTGGCAGTCAAAGATGGAGTTGGGGTCGATGACCTGGCCGCTGCTCTTGGAGAGGTAGTTGGCAAAGTTCTTCTTGTTGTCCAGCTTGATCTCGTTCAGCTTCTTGAGCAGGGTCTTGTCGGTGGCATACTTGTTCAGCTTGCTCAGGTCGGAAGCATCGTGCTTGTAGCCATCGCCAATGGTCTCATCCAGCAGCTTGCACAGCTCGGGGTTGGAGGCCAGCAGCCAGCGGCGGTAAGCGATGCCGTTGGTCACGTTCTTGAACGCCTGGGGCTTGAACAGGTAGTAATCGTGGAAGACGCTCTCCTTGATGATCTCGCTGTGCAGCTTGGAGACGCCGTTGATGCTGTTGGAGGTGTAAGCGCAGATGTTGGCCATGCGCACCTGATTGTCGCCGATGAGGGCCATATAATTGATCTTGCCCTCGTCGCCGGGGAATGCTGCTTCCAGCTTCTCGCGGGCACGGCGGTTCATCTCGACCACGATCTGGTAGATGCGGGGCAGGGTCATCTTGAAGATGTCCACATTCCACTTCTCCAGAGCCTCGGCCATAACGGTGTGGTTGGTGTAGGAGAAGACGTTCTGGCAGATCTCAAAGGCCTTATCCCAGCCAAAGCCGCACTCGTCCAGCAGAATACGCATCATCTCGGGGATGGCGAGGGTGGGGTGGGTATCATTCAGCTGGATCGCGACCTTGTCGGCCAGGTTCTCCAGCGTGCCGTAGGTGGCCAGGTGGTTCTGGACGATATCACCGATGGAAGCGGCAGACAGGAAGTACTGCTGGCGCAGGCGGAGGATCTTGCCCTCAACGTGGTTGTCGTTGGGGTACAGCACCTTGGAGATGAGCTCGGCGCTTGCGTTCTTGCTCATCGCGGTGTTGTAGTTGCCCAGAGAGAAGCTGGACATATCAAAATCGGGGGCCTTGGCCTGCCACAGGCGGAGCTTTGCCACGCCCTTGCCGTCGTAGCCCTGCACATACATATCGGAGGGCACAGCCATGACGCTGTTGTAGTTGGTGTGCTGGATATAATGGAAGCCGTGATCCCAGTTCTCGTGGATCTCGCCGTCAAAGCGGACTTCCACAGCCTGATCGGGGTGGCTCTTCAGCCAGACCTGACCGCCGGGCAGCCAGTTGTCGGCACGCTCCTGCTGCCAGCCGTCCACGATCTTCTGCTTGAAGATGCCGTACTCGTACAGGATGGAGTAGCCGGTGCCGCAGATGCCGGTGGTGGCCATGCCATCCAGGTAGCAGGCAGCCAGACGGCCCAGACCGCCGTTGCCCAGGCCTGCATCGGGCTCTTCCTCAAAAATGCCGTCGATGCTGATGTCGGCATCGGCCAGAGCTTTCCGTGCCACATCCTCGAGGCCCAGGTTGAACAGGCTCACTTTCAGGCTGCGGCCCATCAGAAACTCCATGCAGAGGTAATACACTTGCTTGGTGCCGGTGCCAATGGCACGGGACTGGAACTTTTTGTGGTTCTCGCTCATCATCTGGCGGCAGATCAGTGCCAGAGCACGGTAGATCTGCTGCTGGGAAGCAACGCTCAGCTCCACGCCATATTCGCTGGTGAGCTTGTCCTGAAGAATTTTTGCAAATTCTTTTGTAGTCATAAATAACTCCTATCCGCACGAGTGCATAAATTTATTGAGTTTTCCGGAATAGGACACAATCCAATATACTCCCGCGTGTCCTTCACACAACGTTAATATTATAATCTGTTCCCCCGACGATTGCAAGAAAAAGCACCTATTTTTGCCGTAACTGCTATTTTTGGCCCTGAGTTTCTGACAAATCTGCCGAAATTTCAAAAATACCACTTTTTCTCGCACGGTATTTATATTATAATAGAGGGTACAGATGGGTGGCGCAGGGCCGAAACCGGGCGCGGAACAGCCTCTTTGGATGGGTAATTCGGCCACAAACTCCACCCCAAATGAAAAAACCGCAGAGAAAAGCTCCGCAAAGGGCGGGGTTCGGTACCGGAACCCCCGGGAACACGCCATTTTGCCCGGGAGTCCCGGAAGACACCCGCCGCAAGGAGCCGCAAAACCCTGTGCAAAGTGAGGATAGACGATGGTAAACAAAGTGAGAGTGACCATTGCGGGCGCGCCCTATGCGATCGCAACGACGGATACTGAGAGCTACATCACCTCTCTGGCTAAGAAGCTGGATGAGGACATTACAAAGCTGCTGGACGACAACGGCAACCTTTCCCTGAGCAAGGCAGCGGTCTTCTGTGCCATGGATTATCTGGACGAATACCGCAAGAGTGCGGGCAGTGCTGAAAACATGCGCAGCCAGATCCAGGACTACATTGCCGATGCAGCCAAGGCAAAGCTGGCCGAGGATAAGGTCCGGGCCGAAAACGAGGTGCTTCAGCGGGAAAATGCTGCCCTGCGGGAGCAGCTGGCAAAGCTGCAGGCCAAAATGAAAGAGGCCGCTGCCCGGGAGCAGGCCGCCAAAGCCGAGGCAGGCAACTGAGGGACAGCTCTCAGATCGATTCTATTTAATAGGTACAGCAACATGCCGTCAAAAGGAGAGTTATGGCAAATATTGAGATCCTTGCCCCTGTGGGCAGTGAAGAAATGCTGCACGCCGCCGTATTCAGCGGGGCGGATGCGGTTTATCTGGGCTTTTCCGGCTTCAACGCCCGCACGGGCGCCGGAAATTTTGATGCCGACAGCCTGAAAGAGGCCGTCCGCTTCTGCCACGCCCGGGGCGTCAAGGTCCATGTGGCCCTCAACACCACCGTGTACGGCGGGGAACTGGCCTCTCTGTGCGATGCCATCCGGGCGGTGGCCGCCAGCGGGGCGGACGCGGTCATCTGCCAGGATCTGGCCGTGGCCACCCTCATTGGGAAGATCGCACCCCAGCTGCCCCGCCATGGCTCCACCCAGATGAGTGTCCACACCCTGCAGGGGGCGCTGGAGCTCAAGGAGCTGGGCTTTACCCGGGTGGTGCTGGCCCGTGAGCTGAGCCTGCCGGAGGTGGAGCAGATCACCAGGCACTGCGGCATTGAGACGGAGTGCTTCGTCCATGGCGCGCTCTGCATGTGCGTCAGCGGCCAGTGCTATATGTCGGCGTTTTTGGGCGGACGGAGCGGCAACCGCGGCTCCTGTGCAGGCCCCTGCCGCCTGCCCTTTGAGGCCAACGCCCTGCCCGAGGGCAAGCCCGGGCGGCTGCACCACCTTTCCCTGAAAGACAACTCCGTCATCGACAAACTGGACCAGCTGCAGGCCATGGGTGTGGCCTCTGCCAAGATCGAAGGCCGCCTGCGCACGCCGGAGTATGTGGCGGCGGCGGTCAGCGCCTGTCTGGCAGGCCGGGAGGGCCGTGCCTATGACCGTGACCTGCTGAAAAATGCGTTCAGCCGCTCCGGCTTCACCTCCGGCTATCTGGACGGGAAGATCGACGGCACGATGTTTGGCGTCCGCAGTGAGGCCGACGCCGAACTGACCAAAAAGACCCTGCCCGCCCTGCGGGAACTCTACCGCCGGGAGCGCTCCCGGGTGCCCGTGCGGATGAAGCTGGAAATCGAAGAGGGCGGCGAGAAGCTGACCGTGACCGACGCCGACGGCAACAAGGCGTTTGCCTACGGCGATTTTGAGCCTCAGCCCGCCCGCGCCGACCCCACCGAGAGTTTGAAGCGGAGCCTCGCCAAGACGGGCGGCACCCCCTTTGCAGCGGAAAACATCGAGGTGGAGATGGACGAGGGCCCCTGGTTCGTGCCCGGCAGCACCGTGAACGAGCTGCGCCGGGAGGCGCTGGACGCCCTGCTCAAAAAGCGGGAGGTGCTGCGCCCCTGGCCGGTGCAGGATGTGGAGCTGGAGCCGCTGCCCCAGCGCACCCTGCCGCCCCACCGGACCCTCCGTGCCCGGTTCGAGCGCTGGGATCAGGTGCCGGAACAGGCTCTTTCCGGCGTGGAATATCTGATCCTGCCCATCGCGCAGGCCGACCGTGTCCCCCGCGAGTGGCGGGGCAAGACGCTCCTGGAGCTGCCCCGGGTCATGTTCGGCAAGCTGGAAGAGGACACCGCCCGCCGCGTCGCGGCCACCCAGGATGCAGGCTTTGCGGGCTATGAGGTGAGCAACATCGCCCACCTGCGGCTCTGCCGGGGCCTGCCCATGTCCGGCGGCTTTGGCCTGAACGTCACCAATCAGGTGGCGGCGCAGTTCTACGCGGACAACGGCCTTGGCTCGGTGCTCATCCTGCCCGAGACGAAAGACAGCGACATCAGCACCATTGCCCCCACCCATGCAGGCAAGCCGGTGCCCACGGGCGTGCTGGTCTACGGCCACATGCCGCTGATGGTCACCCGTGCCTGCCCGCTGCAGAACATCCACGACTGCGCCCACTGCGATAAGACGGGCGTCCTGACCGACCGCAAGGCGAAAAAGTTCCCGGTGCGGTGCGGCATGGGCGTGCGTACCATCTACAACCCGGTGCCCATCTATATGGGCGACAAGCCCGGTGCCCTGACGGTGGACTACGGCGTGGCCTACTTCACGCTGGAAAGCAGGGAAGAGGCTGCTGCCATTCTGGACAATATCCGTGTCCATGCACCCTTTGAGGGCGATTTCACCCGCGGCCTGTATTTTAAGGGAACGAACTAAAACTCCTTCCGTCATCGCTGACGCGATGCCACCTCCCTCAAAGAGGGAGGCTGACCGTGAGGCGAGGCCCCCTCTGTGAGGGGGCTGTCACCGTAGGTGACTGGGGGAGTGGACTGAAACAATTAAAACGAGGTATACTATGGAACCCATCACTGTAAACTATAAAGTATTGGACCCCCGGGCTAAGGTGCCCGCTTATGCAACCCCCGGCTCTGCTGCTGCTGACCTGTGTGCCGTGCTGGACGAGCCCCTGACACTGGCCCCGATGGAGCGGGCACTGGTGCCCACCGGCCTTGCCATTGAGCTGCCCGGTGCCCACACCGTGGCGCTGGTCTATGCCCGTAGCGGCCTGTCCATCAAGCATGGCCTGTGCATGGCCAACGGCGTTGGCGTCATTGACAGCGATTATCGGGGCGAGCTGAAAGTGCCCATGGTCAACCTGGGCAAGGAGCCCTATACGATCCAGCCCGGCGAGCGGGTGGCGCAGCTCTGCATCGCGCCGGTGTACACCGCCGCCTTTGCTCCGGTGCAGGAGCTGGGCGATACCACCCGCGGCGAGGGCGGCTTTGGCTCGACGGGAAAGTGAACGATAGAATGAAAAAACTGATATTAGCTTCCGGCAGCCCCCGCCGGAAAGAGCTGCTGAGCCTGTACACGAACGATTTTACCGTCTGTGTCAGCGATTTTGACGAGAGTGCCGTCACGGCCGATACCCCTGCCCGGCTGGTGGAAACGCTGGCCCGGGGCAAGTGTCTGGCCGTGGCTGCCCGACACCCGGGGGATCTGGTACTGGGGTGCGATACCGTGGTGGATGTGAACGGGGAAGTCTTCGGCAAACCCCACAGTGTGGAGGACGCCAAACGGATGCTCCGGGCACTGTCCGGTGCCACCCATCAGGTACACACGGGCGTCTGCGTCTCGGACGGCGCACAGACCAAGAGCTTTGTGGACAGCTGCCGCGTGACGTTCTTCCCCATCTCCGAGGAAGAAATTGAGCGGTACACGGCCACAAAAGAGCCCTACGATAAGGCCGGAGCCTACGCCATTCAGGGCCGGGCAGCCCTCTGGCTGGACCGCATCGAGGGCGATTATTACACCATTATGGGCCTCCCCGTCAGCCGCACTGTCCGGCTCATCGAGCAATTTTGATGCACTGAAAATGAAAAATTGCCAAAAAACTTGACAAAACGCTTGAGAAAACAGCGTCTTGCGGCTATAATAATAGCGTGTTATTCTGCGATGGACAGCCGGACGGAATCTCGTCCGGTCTGCCGTGCGTTTTGGGAATAGAACTGGAAAGAATTTAAGGAGAGAGCTTCAGTATGAGTTTGTTTTCAAAAGATGTAGGGATCGACCTGGGTACTGCCAATACCCTGGTTTACATGAAAGGAAAAGGCATTATCATGCGGGAACCGTCCGTTGTGGCGGTGGACACCAAGACCGATGAGGTGCGCTGCGTGGGCGGCGAGGCCAAGGCAGTCATCGGCCGTACCCCCGGCAGCATCGTGGCGGTCCGCCCCCTGAAAGACGGCGTCATTGCGGATTTTGACATCACGGCCAATATGCTGGAAAACTTCCTGAAAAAGGCCTGCGGCAACAGCATGTTCTCCCGCCCCCGCGTGGTCATCTGCATCCCCTCCGGTGTTACCGAGGTGGAGCGCCGCGCCGTGCGTGAGGCGACTCTGAAAGCCGGTGCCCGTCAGGTCTCCGTGATCGAGGAGCCCATGGCTGCCGCCATCGGTGCGGGCCTGCCCATCAGCGAGCCCACCGGCAGCATGATCGTGGACATCGGCGGCGGCACGGCGGAGATCGCCGTGATCTCGCTGGGCGGCATCGTGGCTTCCCGCAGCGTCCGGATGGCCGGTGATATGTTCGACCAGGCCATCATCGCGTTCATCAAGCGGAAGTACAACCTGCTCATCGGTGAGCGTACCGCGGAGCAGATCAAGATCGAGATCGGTTCCGCCTACCCCATGGACCCCGAGATGACCATGGAGATCAAGGGCCGCAATCTGGTGGACGGCCTGCCCAAGAACATCGTGGTCCACTCCGAGGATGTGCGTGAGGCCCTGCTGGAGTGCCTGGTCAAGATCACCAGCGCCATCAAGGAGACGCTGGAGCGCACCCCGCCGGAACTGAGTGCCGATATCATCGACCACGGCATCACCCTGACGGGCGGCGGCGCTCTGCTGCGCGGCCTGGACCAGCTGATCCAGAGTGAGACGGGCATTGACGTCCATGTGGCGGAAGACCCGCTGGACTGCGTGGCCAAGGGCGCCGGCGCGGTGCTCGACCATGTGGATGTCCTGCACGATGTGCTGGATACCGACGGCGCACACATGTGATAAAGCGCGCGGATGGCTCCGGCTGTCCGCGCTTTTTTGCAATCGGAGGAAGCTCCCTTGAAAGATTTTTTCGATACCTGGAAATTTAAGATCCTCGTGGGCATTGCGGTGTTTCTGGCGGCCATCATGGCCTATGCCGGTGCCAATGGCCGCCTGACGGCCGCCCCGCAGGAGATTTTGAGCGTGGCGGTGGCCCCGTTCCAGCGGGCGGCGGCGGCGGTGAGCAATGGCGTTTCCTCCCTGTGGGAGAAGTACACCAACATCGACGCCATTCTGGAAGAGAACGAGAAGCTCACCACGGAAAACGCCGAGCTGCGCGGCCAGATGGTGGATTACGACAAGCTCAAGGCTGAAAACGAGGCCTACAAGGCCCTGACCAACATTCAGGAGCAGCACCCGGAGATGAGCTATGTTTCGTCGTTCGTCATCGGGCGGGATCCGCTGGATTCGTTCTACGGCTTCACGCTGGATCAGGGCAGCCTGGACGGGGTGGAGGCCAACGACGCCATCACCAGCGACGAGGGCTACCTGCTGGGCGTGGTGACGGAAGTAGACCTGACCAGCTGTAAAGTCATGACGATTTTGCACCCCAGCTTCAACGCGGCGGGCGTGGTGTCCCGCACCCGGGACAACGGCATCATCACGGGCAGCGCGGATTACGCCGCCGAGGGCCTGTGCATCCTCTCCAACCTCTCCCGCAGTACCCTGACCAAGGCCAACGATCAGGTCATCACCACCGGTTTGGGCGGCGTGTTCCCGCCGGATGTGCTGGTGGGCGTGGTGCAGGAGCTGGTGCCGGAAGCCAGCGGCAAATCCACCATCGCGGTGCTCAAGCCCGGCGCGGACCCCCGTACCGTCAAGCATGTGTTTATCATTACCAATTACTGATAGGAGGAGCCTGTCTATGGAATCACGCCGCAAGCGCAAAAGCAGCCAGATCTTCAAATGGGTCTGCTATACGCTGCTGATGCTGCTGTGTACGGTTTTGCAGACCATGCCCGGGCTGTTTCAGCTGGGGGCGGCAAAGCCGCTCTACCTGCTGCCGCTGGCACTGGCGGTCTCCGTGTTTGAGGGGGAGTTTGCCGGGGCTATTTTCGGCGCGGTCTGCGGCCTGATGTGGGACTACACAGCGGGCCGAACCGTGGGGATGCTGGCACTGGAGCTGATGATCCTCAGCTTTGCCGTCTCCGCCGTGGTGCAGCTCTACCTCAAGGACACCGCCCAGAACTTTTTGCTCATCGCGGCGGGGTGCGCGGTGCTGGTGCTGGCCTGCGACTGGCTGTTCTTCTATTACATGCCGGGCTACAGCGGGGCGTGGAACCGCTTTTTGTGGTTCGTGCTCCCCAGCGCGGTGCTGAGCATCCCGGTCAGCCTGCCCATCTATTGGGCGGCGCGGAAGATCAGCATTGAATTCAAGATCGACAACGGCGTGGTCTGAGTGCTGCGGCTCCGCAGCCTGCCCCGCCGGGAGGAAACCAGATGAATTTGGACGAACACAAGACCGTTATGCGCCGGATGCGGCTGCTCATCGCCTTTGCGGCGGTCATCGTGGGGCTGTATGTGTTCCGGCTGATCTTTCTGCAGCTGGTCAACGGCGACAGCTTCAAAGCCCGCGCCACCAACACCACGGACTATCATTTTACGGTCACGGCGGCCCGCGGCGACATCGTGGACAGCGAGGGGAAACGGATCGCGGCCAGCACGACCAGCTACAATGTGGTGCTCAGCAAGCTGCTGATGGGCGGCGAGGATCTGGACGCCATGCTGCAGCGGATCGTGGAGCTGCTGGAGCAGAACGGCGAGAGCTGGAACGACTCCCTCCTCATCAGCGAGCCGGATGCCAACGGCCACTATACGTTTACGGCTGCGGAGGACAGCACCAGCGACCAGAAGAGCCTTGCCAACATGAAAGAGGGCCTGGGCCTGCAGCAGTACGCCACTGCCGATGACGTGATGGAAAAACTGGTGGAGGACTATGACCTCAGCGCCTACTCCCTCCACTGGCAGCGGGTGCTGGGCGGCATCCATTATGAGATGCAGCAGCAGGCGTTCTCCAACGTCAACAACTTTGTCATGGCCGAAAACGTCAGCGATGTGACCGTGGCCACCATCAAGGAAAACAGCCTCTCTTTGCCCGGCGTGGAGATCGTGGAGACCTCCACCCGCAGCTATGAGCAGAGCACGGTGCTGCCCCATGTGCTGGGCCGGGTGGGCAAGATCACGGCGGAAAAGTGGAAAGTGACCGATGAAAACGGCCAGACCACCTATCCGCTGCGGGATAAAGGCTACAATATGAACGATGTCATCGGCATCTCGGGCCTGGAATCGGCCTATGAGGACGAGCTGCGGGGCAAGGATGGTGTGGAGACCATCACCCGCAACTCGGATGGCGTCATCGTCAGCACAGCCATGACCACGGTGCCGGAGCCGGGCCACACCGTCCAGCTCACCGTCAACAGCGATTTCCAGAAAGCGGTGGAGCAGGCGCTGGGCAAAAACATTGATATGATCAGCCGGGCCTACGGCACCGATGGTGCCCGGGCCAATGCAGGCGCCGTGGTGGTGCTGGATGTCAAGGACGGCAGCGTGCTGGCCTCCGCCAACTACCCCAGCTTTGACCAGAACCTCTACGCCACCCAGTACAGCGAGTACAGCGCCGACCCCGGAATGCCGCTGTTCAACCGGGCGCTGCAGGGCCTGTACACCCCGGGCTCGACCTATAAGCCCTCGGTGGCCGTTGCCGCGCTGGACACCGGCGTCATCAACCGGTATTCCACGGTATACTGCAACGGCGTGTACAACTACTTCCAGGATTACCACCCCAAGTGCACCCGCCACGGCCACTCGGGCAACATCGATGTCATCACGGCCATCAAATGGAGCTGCAACATCTTCTTCTACGATGTGGGCCGCCGGGTGACCAGTGACGTCTACGACGCTTATGCCTATAAGCTGGGCCTGGGCCAGCGCACGGGCGTGGAGGTCAGCGAGGCACTGGGCCGCCTGACCACGAAAAACGACTCCAACTACACGGCCTCGCTGGAAGTGCAGGCCGCCATCGGCCAGGGCAACACGGTCATCACGCCGGTACAGCTGGCTACCTATGCGGGCACCATCGCCAACCGGGGCACCCGCTACCGTACCCACTTTGTCAAGTCCATCCTGGACACCAACACGGGCAAAGTCCTGCAGGAGACCCAGCCGGAGATCATGGATGTCATCGAAGACCGGGGCGATACCTTTGACCTGGTGCAGCAGGGCATGATGGGCGTGGCCCAGACCATCCCGGCACTGGCAAGCTATCCCTACACCATCGCCTGCAAAACGGGCAGTCCCCAGCGCAGTGAGAGCTACTACGCCGGCAGCACCCGCAAGCATTACACCAACGCGACGATGATCGCCTATGGCCCGGTGGAAGACCCGCAGATCGCCATTGGCATCGTGGTGGAATACGGCGGTGCCGGTGCCCGTACCGGCCAGCTGGTGGCGGATATTTTTGACGCCTACTTCGCCATGCAGAACGGCACCCTGACGGTGGACGAATCCGAGACCGCCGACCCGAAGACAGAGGCTGTGGACGGCGACGCCGCAGCCGATGAGACGGACACGGCAGGGGAGACGGCTCCCGCGCCGGAACCCGCGGCGGCTCCGGCGGCATAAGGCGCTGTCATGCGGATTTGGTGGAAAAACCAGAAAAACCAGCGGAAATGCCCAAAAAACAGTTGTAAAATGACGGAAACTGTGATAATATGATATATGCAATACAATGCCCTAGAGAGAAAATAGAGCCGGGCGAGGTAAAAGGAGAGGTTGACCGATGACGATTGCACTGATTGCGCATGACTCCAAAAAGGAGCTGATGGTTCAGTTCTGTACGGCGTACTGCCGGATTTTGAGCCAGCATAAATTGGTGGCCACCGGGACGACTGGCAAGATGATCGCAGAGGCCACGGGCCTGCAGGTGCAGCGTTTCCTGGCAGGAGTTCAGGGCGGTGACCAGCAGATCGCGTCCCGCATTGCCTGCAATGAGGTGGACCTGCTGCTGTTCTTCCGCGACCCCATCAATGCAAAGCCCAGCGAGCCCAATGAGATGACCCTGCTGCGCCTGTGCGATGTGCACAACATCCCCATGGCCACCAACATCGCCACCGCTGAGGTGCTCATCCACGGCCTGGAGCGCGGCGACCTGGATTGGCGTGATATCGTCCACCCGCAGCAGTCCGTGTGATCATTCGATCAATAAAAAAGCAAAGGCTCTGGATCGCAAGACCCAGAGCCTTTTTGTGTGCGTCAAACGTTAAAATCCGCGGCCATCTCCTGCACATCCTCCGGGGTGAAGGACCCCAGCGGCAAGATGAGCCGGGCCAGGATATCCTGCGGCAGGGCGGCAAGAGCATCGCTCTCGTCCTGGGCAGGGTCTTCCGGCGGGTAGATATGGCTGATGCCGTCGGCCCCGGTCTCCACCTGGGCAAAGTGCCCGGTGGCGATGTACTGGATGCCCAGTTTGTCTGCCGCCGTCAGCAGGGCAGAGAGGCGGGCATCCACAGGGGTAGCTCCCTGTGCGGCCAGCGCCTCGGCGTTGAGGGTGGCACACTCGATGCCAAGGGCCTTTGCGGCCTCTTTTGCGGACTGCACCAGAGGCTCTTCTTCGGCAGAGAGCTTCACGACGGCACCCGCTACCGCAAAGCCCTGCTGCTGCAAAATACGGACGGCTACTTTGGCTGCCGTGCCGCCGCCCAGGCCTACCAGCACTTTGTCCTGCTGCTCGTAGGTATCAAACCCGCTGCCGGGCAAAAAAGTGTCGCTCATCGTCCCTGCCTCCCGCCATGTGCCTGGCTCTGTGCCACGGCCAGCTGGTCGCAGCGCTCGTTTTCCGGGTGGCCTGCGTGGCCCTTGACCCAGACGTATGTGAGTTTGTGCCGTGCTTCCTGCTCCAGTGCCTGCTCCCAGAGGTCCGGGTTCAGGGCAGGGGAGCCATCGGATTTTTTCCAGCCCCGGCGCTTCCAGCCCTTGGCCCAGCCTTTTTCCAGCCCGTTGATGACATACTGGCTGTCGGAGCACAGGCGCACTTCGCACGGCTCCTTGAGCTGGCGCAGGGCCTCGATAAAGGCCGTCAGCTCCATCCGGTTGTTGGTGGTGCTGGCGTCGCCGCCGCTGAGCTCTTTTTCGTACACTTTGCCATTGAACCGATACCGCAGCACCGCGCCCCAGCCGCCGGGGCCGGGGTTGCCGCTGCACGCGCCGTCGGTGTAAATTTCAACCTGTTTCATGCGTTTCTCCCGGTGTGTAAATTTTTACTGCTTCTATTTAGAGCCATTTTACACGTTCTGTCAAGAGGAAAGTGCATAGAGCCCGCCCGGCCTGCCAAACCTTGGAATTGACAAAAACGCTGAGAAATACTATACTGATGGCAACGAAATGCGTATAGGGGTGCGCTGTAAGTGCGCGCTCACAGCGTTCCCGGATAAGTGCCGCGGTCGCATCGAACAGATGGACTGGAAAGGCAGAGAGCTTGTTTCGGAACCACCAGCAGGCTTTAAAAAAGGCGCTGACAGGATAAATTCTATACGGATGCATCCAACGGAAGCAGATGCTTATTTTATGCTTCCCTGTGCAGAAAAGACGGCCGCTCCCGGGTGGGGGTGGGCCGTGTTCTGCGATTTGTTTTTTGGAGGTACGAATGGCACAGGTTAAAGAACAGAACCCCGCGCCCGCCCAGAACCGGGCCAGTGACAACAGCGGCGAGAAGCGCCCCCGCACCCGCCGCCCCTATTATTCGCGGCGTCCCCGCCGCCCGCAGCAGCCCAAGGAGGCCGCTGTGCCCATCCACATCTATCCGCTGGGCGGCCTGGGGGAAGTGGGCAAGAACATGACCGTGTACGAGTGCTGCGGCGATATGATCATTGTGGACTGCGGCCTCGTCTTCCCGGACAGTGATATGTTCGGCGTGGACATGGTCATCCCCGATTTCACGTTCGTGGTACAGAATAAGGATAAGATCAAGGGCCTGCTCATCACCCACGGCCATGAGGACCACATCGGCAGCATCCCGTATCTGCTGCAGAAATTTGATCTGCCCATCTACGGCACCCGCCTGACCTGCGGCCTCATCAAGAACAAGCTGGAGGAGTTCGGCCTGGCCGGCAAGACCAAGTTTGTGGAGATCGTGCCCAAGCAGAAGATCAAGCTGGGCTGCTTCACGGTGGAGCCCATCCATGTCAACCACTCCATCCCGGACTCGGTGGCCTTTGCCATCGACAGCCCGGCGGGCACCATCATCCAGACGGGCGACTTCAAGATCGATTACACCCCGCTGGCCTGCGGCCCCACCGACCTGACCACCCTCTCCGAGTACGGCCAGAAAGGCGTGCTGGCCCTGCTGAGCGATTCCACCAACGCGGAGCGCCCGGGCTTTACGGCCACGGAGCAGAAAGTGGCGGCGGGTGTGCGCAGTCTGTTTGCCCGCGCCCAGAACAAGCGCATCATCATTGCGACGTTCGCCTCCAACATTTACCGCGTGCAGCAGATCATTGATCTGGCTGTGGAGGATGGCCGCAAGGTGGCGTTCAGCGGCCGCAGCATGGTCAACAACACGGCCATGGCCCAGGAGCTGGGCTATATGCACATCCCGGAGGGGACTCTCATCAGCGTGGATGAGCTCAACCAGTACCCGCCGGAGCAGGTGGTGCTGGTGACCACGGGCAGCCAGGGCGAGCCCCTGAGCGCCCTCTCCCGCATGGCCTCCTGCAGCCACCGTCAGGTGCGGGTGGGCCCCGGCGATTTCATCATCATCTCGGCCAAGCCCATCCCCGGCAACGAGAAGAGCGTGACTAAGATCGTCAACGGCCTGCTGCTGCTGGGCGCGGAGGTCATCTACGAGGGCATGTACGATGTCCACGTTTCCGGCCACGCCTGCCAGGAGGAGCAGAAGCTGATGCTCACCCTGACCAAACCCAAGTATTTCCTGCCCGTGCACGGCGAGTACAAGCAGCTCAAAAAGCACGCCATGACCGCCGCCAGCCTGGGCATCCCCACCAGCAACATCCTGATCGCGGAGAACGGCTCCAACGTCATCCTCAGCCGGGATGAGATCAAGCTGGGCGAGCCTGTCACCGCCGGTGCCGTCATGGTGGACGGCCTGGGCGTGGGTGACGTGGGCAATGTGGTCCTGCGGGACCGCAAGCACCTCTCCGAGGACGGCCTCGTCATCATCGTGGCCACTGTGGACAGCAAGACCGGCCAGGTACTGGCTGGCCCCGACCTCGTCAGCCGCGGCTTTGTCTATGTGCGGGAGAACGAGAGCCTGATGGACGGTGCCCAGAGCATTGTGGAATCGGCGCTGGACCGCTGCGTGGAAGAGCATGTGCGGGATTGGAACAGCGTCAAGACCCGTGTGCGCGAGGCACTGAGCAGCTATATCTACCGCCGTACCAAGCGCAGCCCCATGATCCTCCCCATTCTGATGGAGGTCTGATCGACCGGGCCCTGCTGTGCAGGAGCAGGCCCGCCAGGAGGCATATGATCTGATGAAACAAAAACCAAGATGGACTTTGGAGATGCTCACCGCCTGTCTGGCGATTCTGTGTGTCCTGCTGATGCTGGTATTGCTGGTGCAGCGCCCAGCCATCTGGCCGGTACTGGTGGTGCTGGCAGCGGCCTGGTGCATTGGCATGGGCCTGTTCCGCTACCGCCTCCGCAGCCAGCTGGCACGCTGGGTCTGTGGCGGCGACTTTACAAAATCGAAAACAAAATTCAGCCTGGAACCCCTCTCCCAGCCGGTGGTCCTCCTCTCGGGGGAAACCGTGCTCTGGTACAATGACCAGTTCCGCCAGCGGATGCTGGGCGGGCAGGACCTGCTGGTGAGCCGGGTGCAGAAAGTCATCCCCGGGCTGGATCTACAGCAGGCCCGCACCCAGGAGGGCCAGCAGCTGACCCTGGCCGATGGCGTGTGGTCTGCCCACAGCTCCACCGTGCCCGGCGATGCGGAAACGATGACGCTGGTGGTCTTCAATGAGGAGACCGCCCTGCGCCGGGTGGAGGCGGAGTATAAAGCCAGCCGCCCGGGTTACCTCGTCTTTCTGGTGGATGGCTATGACGATGTGTTCAGCGACATGCTGGACAGCGAGCGCGCCCGCCTGCTGGAGGGCATCAACCGGGTGCTGGAAGAGATGATCGGCCGGGGCACGGGCTTTTTGCGCCGGGTGGCCAGCGGCCGCTACATCGCAGTGGTGGAGGAGCGCCAGCTGGAGCAGTTTGCCAAGCGGGGCTACGACGTGCTGGATAAAATCCGCGCCCTTGACCCCAGCGTGAACCTGTCCCTCTCCATCGGCATTGGCCGCGGGGCCAAGACCCTGCGGGAGGCCCAGGACATGGCTGTGCAGGCACTGGATATGGCCCAGGGCCGCGGCGGCGACCAGGCCGCCGAGATGACGCCGGACGGCTTTACGTTCTACGGCGGCGTCAGCCATGGCGTGGAAAAGCGCAGCAAGGTGCGCAGCCGCATTGTGGCCGACCAGCTGGTCAAGCTCATCAAGGAGGCGGACCATGTGGTCATCATGGGCCACCGGATGAGTGACCTGGACGCCATCGGTTCTGCCGAGGGTGTGCTCCGCATCTGCAAAATTTGTGATGTGCCGGCCGTTATCGCGGTCCGCCGGGATGCCACGCTGGCGTCCAGCCTGATCAATGCTCTCGTTGCCGCCGGGCAGGAGGACGATTTCATCGACCCCAAAGGTGCACTGCCCATCATCTCCAAGCGGACGCTGTGCATCGTGGTGGATACATACCAGGTCAATCTGGTAGAGAGCAAAGAAATTCTCGAAAAATGCGGCAAGGTGGCCGTCATCGACCACCACCGCAAGGGCGTGGGCTTTATTGAGAACCCGGCCCTTGTCTGCCACGAGCCCTACTCCTCCTCTGCCAGTGAGCTGGTCACGGAGCTTTTGCAGTATGTGGGCGAGCGGGATGACAAGCCCAACCGGGTGGAAGCTGAGGGCCTGCTGGCCGGCATCATGCTGGATACGAGAGACTTTACCCTCCACACCGGCGTGCGGACCTTTGAGGCCGCGGCCGCCCTCCGCCGCTATGGCGCGGAGACCGAGCGGGTGCGCCAGCTGTTTGATGTGACCATGGTGGAGTACAACGCCAAGGCCGACCTTGTGGAGGCGGCCCAGATGTACAAAAACTGTGCCGTCTCGGTGAGCGGGGAAGTACCCCCGGAGGCCAGGGTAGCCATTGCGCAGGCCGCCAACGACCTGCTGACCATCCAGAACGTGGAGGCCAGCTTTGTGGCGGTGCAGGTGGGCACGGGTGTGAACATCTCGGCCCGGAGCCTGGGCGCGGTCAACGTGCAGGTCATCATGGAGTCTCTGGGCGGCGGCGGCCACCAGACCATGGCGGCGGCACAGCTCAAGCATATCACCCCGGAGGCGGCCCGGGCACGCATCCAGACCGCCATCGACCAATACCGCGAATCCCAGAAGAAGACTTCTTCCGAGGCGAACGCGGAACCAAAGAAAAAGGATAACAAGCCATGAAGCAGTATGATTATCTCATCGTGGGCGCGGGCCTGTACGGCGCGGTGTTTGCCCATGAGGCCAAAAAGGCAGGCAAGCGCTGCCTCGTCATTGATAAGCGGGACCACATTGCGGGCAACATCTACACCGAGAGCGTGGAGGGCATCCATGTCCACCGCTACGGTGCCCATATTTTCCACACCAACAACAAGGCTGTGTGGCAGTATGTGAACCAGTTTGCAGAGTTCAACCGCTATACCAACAGCCCGGTGGCCAACTACCACGGCGAGATCTACAACCTGCCGTTCAACATGAACACGTTCAATAAGATGTGGGGCGTGGTGACTCCCGCCGAGGCAAAAGCAAAGATCGAGCAGCAGCGGGCCGAGGCAGGCATCACCGAGCCGAAGAACCTCGAGGAACAGGCCATCAGTCTGGTAGGCACCGATATCTACGAGAAGCTCATCAAGGGCTACACTGGCAAACAGTGGGGCCGCCCCTGCACCGAGCTGCCCGCGTTCATCATCAAGCGGCTGCCCGTCCGTTTTACCTACGATGACAACTATTTTAATGCCCTGTATCAGGGGATCCCCAACGGCGGCTACACGGCCATGGTGGAGAAGATGCTGGACGGCGTGGAGATTGAGCTGGGTGTGGATTACCTGGCCCGCAGGGCGGAGCTGGACAAGCTGGCGGATAAGATCGTCTACACTGGCCCGGTGGACGCCTACTTTGATTACAAGCTGGGTGCTTTGCAGTACCGCAGCGTCCGCTTTGAGACGGAGGTGCTGGACACCGACAACTATCAGGGCAACGCCGTGGTGAACTACACCGACGCCGAGACACCCTACACCCGCATCATTGAGCACAAGCACTTTGAGTTTGGCACCCAGCCCAAGACCGTTATCAGCCGGGAGTACAGTGCTGAGTGGAAAAAGGGCGACGAGCCGTATTACCCCGTCAATGATGAGAAGAACGGCGCTTTGTATGCTGCCTACAAGCAGCTGGCCGACGCGGAGCCGGGGGTCATCTTCGGCGGCCGCCTGGGCGAGTACAAATACTACGATATGGACAAGGTCATTGAGGTGGCACTGAGCGTCGCGGAGAAAGAGCTTGCCGAATAATTGCAATTGCGGTATACTAGAGCTACAAAACTGCACCGGTTCTCCGGTGAGAAGTGAGGGATAACATCATGAAAGTGATTCTGAAGCAGGACGTCAAGGGCATTGGCAAAAAAGACGAGATCCATGAGGTCTCCGACGGCTACGCCCGCAACTTTCTGTTCCCGCGCAAGCTGGCCGCTGTGGCCGACGCCAGCGCGGTGAATATTGCCCGCGGCAAGGAAGAGGCTGCGGACTTCCATGAGGCAGAGAACGTGGCCGCTGCTCAGGCAGTGGCTGCGAAGATCAACGGCAAGACCGTGACGATCAAGGCCAAGGGCGGCGCTTCCGGCCGCCTGCACGGCAAGGTCACCGGCAAAGAAGTGGCGGCAGCCCTCTCCGAACTGGCTGGCACCGCCATTGATAAAAAGAAGATCGAGCTGGAAACCAAGGACATCAAGGACGCGGGCGTTTTCAACGCCAAAGTCCGCCTGCATGTCGGTGTGGTGGCTTCGTTCAAAATTCAAGTGGAAGTGGAGCAGGCCTGATCTGAAAAAGCCTGTCTGCGCCCCCTCACGGCAGGGGGCGCTTTTTGTAGTATGAGACCCAGAGGAAACGATCATGCCGAACGAACGACATTACTCCAATGAACTGAATCTGGAAAGCGTGGGCATCAATCTGCCCTACAACATGCAGGCCGAGCAGAGCGTGCTGGGCGCGGTGCTGCTCAAGCCGGAGACACTGACCGACCTGGTTGAGATCCTCCGGCCTGAGATGTTCTACACCCGGCAGAACGCCCAAATTTATTCGGAAATGCTGCGGCTGTTCACCAGCGACCAGACCATTGATTTCGTCACCCTGCTGGACGCGGTCATCTCAGACGGCGTGTTTCCCAGCGCGGACGAGGCGAAAGTCTACCTGACCGGTCTGGCCGAGACGGTGCCCAGCATCTCCAACGTGAAAGCCTACGCCCAGATCGTGCAGGAAAAATATCTGGTCCGCCAGCTCATGGGTGTGGCGAAAGATATCTTGCAGGATGCGGGCGACGAGCCGGACGCGGACCTGCTGCTGGAAAACGCCGAGCAGCGCATTTATGAGATCCGCTCCGGGCGGGATTCCAGCGCCCTGACGCCCCTTTCTTCCAGCATGGTGGAAACGCTGACCAATCTGCAGAAGATCAGCGGCCCGGATGCCGATAAGTACAAGGGCATCCCGACAGGCTTCCGCCTGCTGGACACCGTGCTCACCGGCCTTGGCCGCGGCGACCTGATTATTCTGGCTGCCCGCCCCGGTATGGGCAAGACCAGTTTTGCGCTGAACATTGCCACCCGTGTAGCCATGCAGCAGAAAGTACCGGTGGCCATCTTCAGCCTCGAAATGACCAAGGAGCAGCTGACCAACCGGATCCTCTCGGCGGAGGCCGGCATCGACAGCCAGGCGTTCCGCACCGGTGCCCTCCGGGCGGAGGACTGGGAGTACCTGGCCCTTGCCACCGAGAAGCTCCATGACGCGCCCATTTATATGGATGACACCTCGGGCATCACCATCACCGAGATGAAAGCCAAGATCCGCCGGGTGAACCAGGACCCCAGCCGCCCCAATGTGGGCCTCATCGTCATTGACTATCTGCAGCTGATGACCACGGGCCAGCGCACCGAGAACCGTGTACAGGAGATCAGCTCCATCACCCGAAACCTCAAGATCATGGCCAAAGAGATGAATGTGCCCATCATTGCGCTGAGCCAGCTGTCCCGTGCGGTGGAAAAGCAGGGCAACAACTCCTCCCACCGCCCCCAGCTGTCCGATCTGCGTGATTCCGGTTCCATCGAGCAGGACGCCGACTGCGTGCTGTTCCTCTACCGTGATTCCTATTACGCCAGCCAGAACCCGGACGGTGCCGAGGTGGACGCCGACACGGCCGAGTGCATCGTGGCCAAAAACCGCCACGGTGAGACCAGTACCGTGCCACTGGGCTGGGATGGTGCCCACACCCGCTTTATGGATGTGGACTTCAAACGCTGATGAAACACGACGATTTTTCCGGCATTTTGCAGCGTGTCCGCGCGTTTTGCGAGGCTGAGGCGCTGCTGACGCCGTTGGCAGCCGGAAAGCCGCTGCACTTGGCCGCGGCGGTGTCCGGCGGGGCCGACAGCATGGCCCTGCTGCACCTGCTGCTGGCCTTACAGGCAGAGTCCGGCTTTGTGCTGAGTGTTTGCCATGTCAACCACGGCCTGCGGGGGGAGACGGCCGACCGGGACGAAGCTTTTGTGCGGGAGGCCTGCGCGGAGCTGGGCCTGCCGCTGCGGGTCTTCCGCCCGGCGGAGGTTGGCTTTACGGTGCCGCCCCATGCCGGGGAGGATTGGGCCCGCCGCCTCCGCTACGCCTGTTTTGAACAGCTGCGGCAGGAGGGGATAGACTGCATTGCGACGGCCCATACTGCAAGTGACCAGGCAGAGACGCTGCTGTTCCGGCTGGCCCGGGGCACCGGGCTGCACGGGGCAGGGGGCATCCGCCCCAAACGCCCCGGCTACTGCCGCCCTCTGCTGGGCCTGACCCGGGCAGAGACGGAGGCTGTCTGCACGGCCTGCGGGCAGCGCTGGGTGACGGACGAGACGAACACGGGGGACGACTACGCCCGCAACCGCCTGCGCCACGCCGCCCTCCCGGCTCTTGGCTCGGTCAACGAGGCAGCGGAGGAAAATCTGGCCCGCTTTTGCGAGAAAGCCGCCCGGGCAGACGCCTATTTTGCCCGGCAGGCGGCGACACTGCTGGAAGAGGCCGGGCAGCGGCTGCCCCCAAAGCTCCCCGCCGGGGCGCGGTACGCGCGGGAGGCCGGGGAGGGCGTCTGGGCGCTGGAGCCATTGCAAAAGGCCGACCCGCTCATCCTGGAAACCGCCCTCCACAGCCTGACGGCCCCGGTGCGGGACGCCGAGGAAAAATACATCCGCCTGCTGGCAGCGCTGGTGCGGCGCGGCAGCGGGGCGGTGCAGCTGACCGGAGAGATCCGGTTCCGCGCCGGGGAGGGGACATTCTGGCGGGAAAAAACGCCGGATGCCTGCCCGGAGAACACCGGATTTTATGAGCCGTTTTTCCCCACGGATGGGGCCGAATATCCCCTGCCCGGAGGCCAAAAGCTGAAAATCCGGGTGGTTCCGGCCCCATTTGAAGAAAAAATACAGGGTGTTCATAAAAAAGACTTAAAAAATCAAGCGGATTATGCTAAAATAACTACGTTGTATCCTGCTCTTGTTCTGCGCTGCCGTCAGCCGGGAGACCGTTTCCACCCGGCAGGCCGGGGTGTGGGCAAGGAGCTGCGCAAATGGATGAACGAGGCGGGGATCCCGCCCCGGCAGCGGGCTGGCCTGCCGCTTCTGGCAGCAGGCAGCGAGGTGCTTTGGGTCCACGGCACAGGCTTTGCCGCTGGCCTTGCCCCGGATACGGGCAGCACGCTGGTTTTGCAATTGGAACTGCAAACAATGGAGGAAGTAGAATCATGAGTATGCATGACGATATCAAGAACGTTCTGGTTTCCGAAGAAGAGCTCAAGGCCAAGGTGCGGGAGCTGGGCGCACAGATCAGCAGGGACTATGAGGGCAAAAACCTTGTTCTCGTTTCCATCCTGAAAGGCTCCGTGGTCTTTATGGCCGACCTGATGCGGGCGGTGAGCATCCCCTGCAGCATTGATTTCATGGTCGTGTCCAGCTACGGCGGCAGCAACACCAGCAGCAGCGGCCTGGTCAAGATCATCAAAGACCTGGACGGCGACCTGTCCGGCAAGGACGTGCTGATCGTGGAGGACATTCTGGACACGGGCATCACCCTCTCCAACCTGGTGCCCATGCTCAAGATGCGCCACCCCAATTCCGTGAAGATCTGCACCATCCTGGACAAACCCAGCCGCCGCAAGGCTGACATCAAGCCGGATTACGAGGGCTTCCAGGTGCCGGATGAGTTCGTGGTGGGCTATGGCCTGGATTACGACGAAAAATACCGCAACCTGCCGTATATCGGCATCCTCAAACCCTGCGTTTACGAGAAATAAAAACATTACCAGAACTGGAGTTGATCATTCTTGCAACCAAAAAGACCTCGTATTAACCCGCTGATCTTTGCGCTGGCATTGGCAGCGGTGCTGATGATCTGGTCGGTGTTCACCAGCGGCACTGGTATGTCCGGCGGCTCTACCATGAGCTACTCGACCGTGGTGCACTACTTTGAGCACAATCAGGTCACCAAATTCACCCTGGACCGCAACACCAGCGTCATTACCCTGACGCTGAAAGAGGGCGACCTCGACCTGCCGCAGGCTACAGCTGCCTCCACGGCAGATTCCGCCGGCGGCCTGCTGTCCGGGATGCTGTCGTCTTCGTCGGCGGATTCCACGGCCGCGGAGAAGAACTCGGACGGTACCGTGACGGTCCGCTACAAGCTGCCCTATGCCTACGTTTTCATTGAGAACGTGCAGAGTTATATTGATTCTTATGACGCGGCCAACCCCACGGCTCCCATGGAGTACGATTACACCTCCCTCAAGGAGACCATCCCCTGGATGGAGATCCTGTTCTATCTGGGGATGCTGGGCTGCACCGGTTTCCTGCTCTTCTCCATGATGCGCGGCGGCGGTGCCGGCGGCGGCATCATGAACGTGGGCAAAGCCAAGGTCAAGGACGAGCGGGAAAACAAAAAGACCGCTACCTTTGCCGATGTGGCGGGCGAAGACGAGGAGAAAGAAGAGCTCAAAGAGGTGGTCGAATTCCTCAAGAGCCCGGATAAATTCAACTCGCTGGGTGCCCGCATCCCCCACGGCGTGCTGCTGGTGGGCCCTCCGGGTACCGGTAAGACCCTGCTGGCCCGCGCCTGTGCCGGTGAGGCCGGCGTGCCGTTCTACTCCATCTCCGGCTCGGATTTTGTGGAGATGTACGTCGGTGTCGGTGCTTCCCGTGTGCGAGACCTGTTTGACAAGGCCAAGAAGACCATGCCCTGCATCATCTTTATTGATGAGATCGATGCGGTGGGCCGTCAGCGTGGTGCCGGCCTCGGCGGCGGCCACGACGAGCGCGAGCAGACCCTGAACCAGCTGCTGGTGGAGATGGATGGCTTTGAGGCCAACGATGGCGTCATCGTCATGGCCGCTACCAACCGTGCTGATATTCTGGATAAGGCTCTGCTCCGTCCCGGCCGCTTTGACCGTCAGGTCTATGTGGGCCTGCCCGATGTCAAGGGCCGTGAGGAGATCCTGAAAGTCCACACCAAGAATAAGCCTCTGGCCCCGGATGTGTCCCTGAAAGTCATCGCGCAGCGCACCGCGGGTTTTGCGGGCGCTGACCTGGAAAACCTCGTCAACGAGGCTGCCCTGCTGGCTGCCCGCCGCAGCCGCAAGGCCATCACGATGGAGGACATCGAGGAAGCATCCATGAAAGTGATGGCCGGCCCGGAGAAGAAGAGCCGTGTCGTGACCCCCGAAGAGAAAAAGCTCACGGCCTACCACGAGGCAGGCCACGCGGTGGCGGGCTTCTACTGCAAGCACCACCCCCGTGTGCATGAGATCACCATTATCCCGCGCGGCCAGGCTGGCGGCTACACCATGTATCTGCCCGAGAAAGACCGCAGCTATGTGACCAAGGGCGAGATGTTTGAGGACATCGTTTCCAGCCTGGGCGGCCGTGTGGCCGAGCAGCTGATCTTGGAGGACATCTCCACGGGTGCTTCCAACGACCTGCAGCAGGCCACCAACATTGCCCGCCAGATGATCACCAAGTACGGCTTCTCCGAGCGGCTGGGCCCGGTGGTGTACGGTACCTCTCAGGAAGAGACGTTCCTGGGCCGCGACTTTGCACAGGGCAAGGGCTACAGTGAGACCACTGCTGCCGAGATCGACAGCGAGATGCGGGATATCATCGACGAGGCCTACGAGACCTGCCGCCGCACCCTGACGGAGCACGTCGACCAGCTGCATGCGCTGGCCAAGGCCCTGATGGAGCGCGAAAAGCTCAACGAGCAGGAGTTCAACACCGTGATGGCGGGCGGCACCCTGGCCCCCCGTGACGGCGAGGAACCCAAGGCGGAAGAGCCTGCCCAGCCGGCTCAGACCACGGTAGAACCGGCAGAGCCCGCCGAACCGGCAGAGCCCGCCGAGATGGCGGAACAGACCCGGCCCGTGGAGACTCCGGCAGAGGAGGCCCCGGCCCAGAAACCCGAAGAATAAACCCGGAAAGGGGAGAGTGTTGTGGAGGAAAATTTTGAACCGGTCGCACGGACACGCGCCAATTACTACACCCCGGGCAGCCCGGTGCAGTTTGTCTGCGTGGAGCTGCTCAAGGGCGAGATCAGCGGCGAGCACGCGGTCTGCCTGACCTTTAAGAATATTTCCAAGGTGACGCTGACAGCCCTGGAGATTCATTTCAAGTGCAAGGGCGTGGATGGCATCATCCTCTGCGAGGACGAGTTTGAGTATCGTGACATTGCCGTGAAGCCCGGCGAGAGCTTTGGCATGGACGATGCCGTGTTTGTGACCCAGAAAGCCATCACCAGTGTGGATGTTTCCCTCAAGAACGTCTACAACGGCAAGCGGGTGGTCCATCTGGACGCCATCAAGCGGGTGCGCCTGCCGGCCCCCCGCCGCCTGAGCCCCGAGCTGCAGAAAGCACTGGAGGCCCGGATGAACCGTCAGGGCCTGAAGTATATGCCCCAGGTATTTGAAAACGGCTGGTACTGCGCCTGTGGCGCGTTCCACCCGAAAGAAGAGGATACCGTATACTGCACCGAGTGCGGCTGTGACCGCATCCTGCTGCAGAACGCCCTGAACACCCTGCTCCAGCCGGAGCAGCCGGACCCCGTGCCCGCTGCCCAGCCGGAAGCACCGGTGCGGCCCGTTCAGCCTGCCGCGCAGGAAGAGCCCACCCGTATCATGAGCAGCGCGGCCCAGGAAGAGGCGACCCGGGTCATGCCTGCCCGCCCCCATGTGGAGCAGGCGGCCTCCTTTGCGCCGCCGCTGGAGCCGGTGGAAGCCGGAGAGCAGACACGCATCCTGGACGCACGGAACTACCAGCCTGCTGCCCGCGCGGCCCGGCCGGACGACGAGGGCACCCGTGTAATGCCCGCCGCCGTGCGGGACGCTGCCCCGGCACCGCAGCGCGCTCCGGAGCCGCAGCCCGTGGATGAGGAGGACTACGAGGAGGAAGCGGACTCCCGTGACAGCATCGCTGAGACCCTTATCCGCTGGGTGCCGCCCATCACGGCCATCATTTGCGCGGGCATTGCGCTGTGGGGCTTTGTGTATTATCAGTTTATCCTGTAAAACAGCAGCGGAGGAGGCGGTGAGCGTTTCCTCCGCTTTTTTTGTTGCAACTGCTATTGGCTCCCCTGCCAGGACAGACTCCCTCCGGCCGGAGGGAGATGTCGCGCCAGCGACAGAGGGAGGATCGCTGGACGCGCCAAAGCGCGGCCTGAGAGGTTTTATTTCAAATCGAGGAAGTGGCAATATGGTAGACGAGACGTTACAAGCGGCGTTTGAGATCAAGACGGCCTGCGATGAGATCAGCCGCAAGCTGCTGCGCTGGCACTGGGAGCAGAAGCCCGGGGCCCACAGCCTGGATGCCCTGCTCAAGCACCTGGCCCAGCGCCAGAAAGAAAGCCCGGATTACTACGACCGAATGCCGGACCTGAGCGGAAAGACCAGCTGGCAGCAGCTGGATACCACCCTGTGTATGCGGGTGCTGCTGGACCCGGAAAAAGACGCGGCCAAGCCTCTGGACCTGCTGGGCAATACGCCGCACCCCTCGGCGGCCCGCCGGGCCTGCAACGCGGTGCGCACGGCCCGCAACGAAGCCGCCCACGCGGCGGACCGCACCGATGGCACCCAGGCGGCCATCCTCTTCAACGAGGCCATCGAGAGCCTGGAAGAGGGCTATGCGGGCACGGCGTTCAAGACCAGTGAGCTGGAGCAGTATTACCGGATGGCGGAGGATTTCCTCAGCCGCTGCGGGGCCAAAAAGCCGCTGGCCTCGGCCAAGGCAGAGGAAGAAGAGCCCCGTGCCAGCACGCGAAACCGGAATGGCACAAAGCCCCGCAGCCAGAGCCGCGGCAGCGGAAGTTCCCGCAGCGGAAATGCCCGCCGCACAAACAGCGGGCGGAGTGCGGGCCGGGGCAATGGTTCCCGCAGCCGCGGCAGCGGCCGCAAGAAGCAGCGCCGGGTGCACTACAGCCGCAAAATGGCCGTGGTGCTGGTGGCGGCGGTGGTACTGGGCCTGGTGGTCCGGGCTGTCAGTATGGGCCTGTTTGCAAAATAATGCAGGAAAAACAAAGAACCGAGAGGACTTTTCCGGATGGAGAAGCGCTCCCGGTTCTTTTTATGTGCCCGGGCCATACAATGGCATCAGAACCCAAAAGGGAGGGAGGATCACGGAAAGGACAGGGATTTTACCACTGTTTGGCGGGCTGGCGCTGTTTCTGTTTGGAATGGACCGGATGAGCGAGGCACTGCAGCAGGCAGCGGGGGAGCGGCTGCGGCGGGCATTGGCAGCCCTGACCCGCACCCCGCTGACCGGGGCGCTGGCCGGGATGGTGGTCACGGCAGTGATGCAAAGCAGCTCGGCCACCACGGTCATGGTCATTGGGTTTGTCAGCGCCGGGCTGCTGGAGCTGCCCCAGGCGGTGGCAGTCATCTTTGGGGCCAACATCGGCACCACGGTCACGGCCCAGCTGCTGGCATTCCGGGTGGAGGAACTGCTGGGGCTGGTGCTGTTCGGGGGCTTTTTTCTCTGTGCAGTGGCCCGGACAAAGCGGGGGCGGCAGATGGGGACGGCGGTGTTTTCATTCGGGCTGCTCTTTGCGGGGATGGAGCAGATCCAGAGCGTGGTGGAGCCGCTGGCCCTCCGCCCGGAGTTTGAGGCCTGGATGGCGCAGGTGCGGGAAAAGCCGCTCTGGGGTCTGCTGCTGGGGCTGGGGATGACGCTGGTGGTGCAGAGCAGCTCGGCGACCATCGGCGTGCTGCAGGGCGTGGCACGGCAGGCCGGGCCGGACGGGGTGCACAGCCTGCTGGGGCTGGCCGGGGCCGTTCCGGTATTGCTGGGGGATAACGTCGGCACGACCATTACGGCGATTTTAGCGGCGGCGGGCGGCACCCGGGACGCCAAACGGGCGGCGGCCGCCCATTGCTGCTTTAACCTCTCGGGGTCACTGGTCTGCCTGCTGGCCCTGCCGTGGTTCGTGCGGCTGGTGGAGCTGCTGCCGCCGGAGGGAGAAGAGCTGGAAATTATCGCGCGGCAGATCGCCAACGCACACACGTTGTTCAATGCCCTCTGTACCCTGATCTGGCTGCCGCTGACGCCTCTCATGGTCCGGCTGGTAACGACACTGGTGCCGGAAAAAAGAACAGAATAAGGTCAAAACCGTGGCCATGGCAACGGCGGGGGGTTGACAGATATGGTATACTGATGTTAACTTTCAAAAGGAGGGTCTATCATGATCCGGAAAATCATTCACATAGACGAAGAAAAATGCAATGGCTGTGGTGCCTGTGTCACCGCCTGCCACGAGGGAGCCATCGGCCTTGTCAACGGCAAAGCCAAGCTGCTGCGGGACGATTACTGCGACGGCTTTGGCGACTGCCTGCCTGGCTGCCCCACCGGTGCCATTACATTCACCGAGCGGGAGGCCGCTGCTTACGATGAGCAGGCTGTGCTGGAAAACAAGCAGAAAAAAGCAGCGGCTGCACAGGCAGCTCCTGCCCAGCCCGCAGCCTCGGCATTTCACGGCTGCCCGGGCAGCCGGATGCACCAGTTCCACCGGGAGGAGGCAGCGGCTCCTGCCGCGGCTGCTCCGGGAAGTCAGCCCTCACAGCTGGCCCAGTGGCCCTGCCAGATCAAGCTGGTGCCTGTGAACGCCCCCTACTTTGCAGGGGCCAAGCTTCTGGTGGCGGCAGACTGCACGGCGTATGCCTATGCCAATGTCCATCAGGAGTTCATGCGGGGCAAAGTGACGCTGATCGGCTGCCCCAAGCTGGACGATGTGGATTACAGCGAAAAGCTGACCCAGATCCTGCGCCAGAACGACATCAAGAGCGTGACCGTTCTGCGGATGGAAGTGCCCTGCTGCGGCGGGCTGGAGCGGGCTGTGGTCACGGCCCTGCAGAACAGCGGCAAAATGATCCCCTGGCAGGTGGTCACATTCTCGGTGGACGGCAAAATTCTGGACCGCTGAGAAGCGCGTGACCTGATCAAAAGAGAGGAACGAAGAAAAACGGCAGGTGCCCCCATTTAGAGGGGAACCTGCCGTTTTGGCGTGTGTGTTTATTGGATGGCGTTGAGAGTGCTCTGGACGAGCTGCGCGATCTGTTCCAACGTCTGCCGCAGCTGGACGAACGAGGCAATGTCGCTGTCCTGAATGAGATCTGTGGGGGCCGAGAGGCTGTTGACAACAGGGGCCACAGAGCCCGTGAGGGTCACAGAGACATCATGGGCGGGGATTTCCAGATGGATGTCCACCGGGATGCTGTCGTCAAAAAGAAGAGACTTGAGGGACAGGCCCAGCACCAGCGTGGGGGAGCCAACGCCCTCCGACGGAAACTGAAAATAAGTAAAGCCCTGGGGATCGTAGTCCGGGTGGACGATCCACTTGGGGTCCAGTTTCAGGGTGTAGCCGGACATGTCCTGCATGGCCACCTGAGAATCCGGGACGCCCAGCATCTGGGCCAGCTGCGCCTGCGAGACGTAATTGGGCAGCGACCACTCGGGGAAGAACGTCCCTACCAGCGGGTAGCTGGAAACGACGGAATCCCGCAGGGTCCGGTAAAGCTTCCCGGCATTGAACAGAGTCTGGTCTGCATCAATATAGACATCAGTGAAAAAGTTGTCGCCGCTGGTCTCGGTGGTGGCGGCATCGCGGGAGTAAAGATAAAGCTGCAGCTGGCCGGGGGAGTAGAGGCCGGTCATCCGGCCCTCTGTGGCCCCGGCCTGGTCCAGAATGGAGTAAAGGGCCGGGTGGGTGGTGCCGCCCTGGGAGGTGACAGCGTAAGTGAACTCGAAATCCGCGCCCTGCTGCAGGGCTTTCAGCTTGCGGTTTGCAAGGCTGTAAAGGACAAGAGCCGCCACGATGCAGACTGCCGCAAGGCAGAGCAGGAGAGTGACAACGGCACGGGAACGCTTTTTGCGGGAAGATGCCATAGAGAACGCCTCCTTTTATTGAGAATACGAACCAGAACTTAAAAATCGTGCAAGCTGCCGGGGATTTTGGATCAAAATAAATTTTTCGGGGTATTGCCGGGCAATTTGCCGGTATCCGGCAATCCGGGCAGGTGTGCGGCCCTGATATAAGACCCACCAGACGAATTCAGCGTCGATCTTTTCCATACAGCCGGGCGCGGAGGAATCCCGCACAGCGCCCCGGTTGGCCCACCACCGCCGGATGACCCGCCAGAGGCAAAGAAAGCGGTTGAATGCAAGGACGATGATCTGATCTGCCTCTTCCAGCCGCCGGGCATAACAGGTTTTGGTGTAGTTTCCGTCCATGACCCAGCTGCTGTGGGTGTCAAGAAACGAGGTGACCAGCTGCTCCTCCTCTCCCGGAACGCGCTCCACCCAGCCGGGCAGAAAGTGCACAGCGTCCAGATGCAGGACCGGAGCGTGATAAAAACTGCCCAGCTGTTTGGCAAGGGTGGATTTTCCGCTGCCGCTGAGGCCCAGAATCGCAATTTTCATAAAAAACCTCTTAATGGCAGGCTTTGACAAAAGCGTCAAACAGGGCCTGCTGGCGGGGGTCGGCCTCGCTGAGCCACTCCGGGTGCCACTGGACCCCGAGGCAAAACTTTGCGTCCGGCTTTTCCAGCGCCTCGATGAAACCGTCCTCGCTGAGGGCGGCAATTTCCAGCCCCGGAGCCACCCGGCTGGCTGCCTGATGGTGCTGGCTGTTGACCAGAACGGTGTCCTGCTTTAAGATCTCCGCCAGCAGGGTGCCCCGGCGGACGGTCACGGTGTGGATTTTAGCCCAGTGATCGTTGTGAGGCAGATGCTCCAGGGGCTTGATGTCCTGATACAGCTCCCCGCCGAGGAACGCGTTCAGCACCTGGATGCCCCGGCAGATGCCGAGGATGGGCTTGCCCGCCGCAAGGAATGCATGGAGCAGCTTGGGCTCAGCGGCATCCCGCAGGGGATTGGGCTCCCCGCAGGCCGGGATGCGCTCCTGCCCGAAGAGGCTGGGCTCAATGTCGCCGCCGCCGGGCAGCAGCAGGCCGGCACATTCCAGCGCCACGGCCACGGCCTTGTCCGGGTCGGCCAGCTCCACCCAGCGGACAGAAGCACCCGCCCGGGCCAGACTTTCCACATATTTGGATTGTGCGGTGGTCAGCTCCGGGTCGGCGCTCATCCGGGGCATGGCGATCATAATGGACATTTTATCATCCTCTCAAATTTTCACATAAAGCAAAAACCCGGAACTTTTCAGTTCCGGGCGTTTTGGCGGAAAGATGGGGATTCGAACCCCAGAACGCTTTTGACACGTTACACGATTTCCAGTCGTGCGCCTTAGACCAACTCAGCCATCTTTCCACATCTTCTGTTTTGCTTTCGGGCCGTGGCCCTCAGCGCTCCACTATAATACCTGAAACAAAGGGTTTTGTCAAGCAATTTTTCAAAAAAATTTGTATTTTTTCAAAAAGGACGATGGTGCGTAGTACGACTTTTGAACGGAACTCCCGAACGCCTGCAAAACCTCTTGACGCGGGGAAAAAGAAAGACTATGATGAGAGCAGAGAGAGTGCGGACCCTGGTAAAAACGCAGGGTCAGGAACGAACAGGGAGGTAAATGCAATGAATTATTCTGATGTTTTAAACAACGCGCGGCAGTGTATCGGCAAATACTGCAAGGCCTGCCCGGTGTGCAATGGCGTGGCCTGCAAAAACCAGGTCCCCGGCCCGGGTGCCAAGGGCGTGGGCGACACAGCCATCCGCAATTATAATAAGTGGGCGGACATCCGGGTGAACATGGACACCCTGTGCGAGAACGGCACCCCGGACACCCATGTGGAGCTGTTTGGGCAGAGCTTCCAATACCCGTTCTTTGCAGGCCCGGTGGGTGCGGTCAGCCTCCACTACTCGGGCGCCTACACCGACATGACCTATAACGATGTGCTGGTGCGCGCCTGCGCGGAGAACGGCATCACCGCCTTTACGGGTGACGGCACCAACCCCGACGTGATGACCATGGCCACCAAGGCCATCGGAGCGGCGAACGGCTGCGGCGTGCCCACCATCAAGCCCTGGAACATCGACACCATCAAGGCCAAGATGGAGCAGGCCAAAGAGAGCGGCTGCTTTGCCGTGGCCATGGATGTGGACGCGGCCGGTCTGCCGTTCCTCAAGAACATGACCCCTCCGGCCGGCAGCAAGAGCGTGGCGGAGCTGAAAGAGATCGTGGAGCTGGCGGGCAAGCCGTTCATCGTCAAGGGCATTATGACCGTCAAGGGGGCCCTCAAGGCCAAGGAAGCAGGAGCGGCCGCCATTGTCGTCTCCAACCACGGCGGTCGTGTGCTGGACCAGTGCCCTGCGACTGCAGAAGTCCTGCCGGAGATCGTGGGGGCCCTTAAGGGCAGCGGCGTGAAGATCCTGGTGGACGGCGGCATTCGCTCCGGCGTGGATGTTTTCAAGGCACTGGCACTGGGTGCCGACGCGGTGCTCATCGCCCGTCCGTTCGTCACGGCGGTCTATGGCGGCGGCGAAGAGGGCGTCAAGTGCTACATTGATAAGATCGCAGGTGAGCTTGCCGACACCATGCAGATGTGCGGGGCACATAGCCTGAGTGAGATCACCCGGGATATGGTGCGCGTATAAATTAAAAGATGATAGAGGACAGGGGCTGTCGAGAGATAGCTCCTGTTTTTTTAAAAGGAGAAAGGTAAATGGAGATCCCTGACAGACTGTTTGAAACTATTTTATTGGCTGTCCGAGATGCGGCAGAAGAAGTAGAAAACGGGAATTTAATGGTGACAGATATCCCGGAAGTATATAAGAATGCGTGCAAAAAGTTGGCCTGCTTTTCGGAACTGTCGAAAGACAATCAGCCAGAACAAATTTTGGAAGCGCGAGAAAAGGCAAGAACAGGGGAATGGTTTCGATCGAAAGAGCTATTGAAAGTAATACGACATTTTTATCTGGTAGATTCAATAGAGCATAAAAATTCTGTGACGGAAAAATCAATTTTATTTGTATTGTAGTGCTTTTTGGGTGGACAATATTCTTATACGAAAGAAACTGTTCCGGACTTGATGCGAACAGGAGCACAGCTTTACCTCAGTGCGTCAAAAAGTGGTAGATACTCCTACATGTGTAAACTTCGAGGGCTTGAAGAAGATGAAAAACTCTTGGTCCAGGCAGTACAAATATTGAAGCGGCACAGTGTACAAGTGTTTGTACAAAAGGGAACAACGGTAATCAATGATGAAGATGAGAAGAAGATTCAGCTTGAATTAGAGCAGAAAATCGAAGCATATGGTGGCTTGAAATTTTTGCAGGAGCTTTTTTAAACTGAAATCGCGCCAAAATATGATGCTGAAATAGGGCGATATATGATTTACAGGGGAAAAACCGCTCTTGGACACGTTCCGAAAAATCTCAAAAGCAGGATTCCTTACCAATATTTGATTCAACTTGCGCTAAAACATTTGCCTGCTCAAAAGTGTGTTGCTGGAATTTCAAAGCAGTCGTTTCAAGAGATCATAGAATATGGAGCAGCATACCTTGAAACATTGCAACTACAGGGGTACAGCGCGGCGGAAGATATGTTTTGCGAGGGGCAGGATTTGGGAATAGATGTCTACAAAAATATGCTGTTTGAAAAACTGTATGTCCCGAGGCAGTATCATCCGGAGTTTATAAAGATGCTCTTGGTTGGAATGTTCCGGCAGGAGTACGAGAAATGCCGCCCTGAACTGCGAAGCTATTCATTTTCATGCTATCTTAAAGTGGCTTCCTATATCCTTCAACGATCCAATGGGCCAACAATATTTTCCAGGAAAGAATTGCGCGAAAATTGTTCCGTTGGTGAATTTCGGTTGAATCAGCTTCTGGGAGACATTTCACAAAAAGCGGAAGACGTGAATAAGGGATTCTGTGCGTTTGTTGATCGAACTACCTCATGGAAGAAGCCGTTGATTCAATTGGACGAGGAAAATTACTTTTGTCTGGATGCACGAATGGTTGGATATGGATTTTATGAGGTTCTGTACCAAGTACTGTTTGAAAAAATGGGAAATAGTCTTAGCCGAGAGCAAGGAAAGCTTTTGGAAAAACTTTTATATCAAATGTTTCAGAAAAAGAAAATTCCATATCTGGCTGGAAAATATCTGACGGAGGGAGACTTATCCGGGCGGGATTGTGATATGATCCTTGATGGAAAGGACAAGTCGATGTTTCTCGAAATAAAAAAATGCCCGTTGCCGCAGTCGTATGAGACTATGGACGATGTGGAAGTCTTTAAAACATTGGGAAAAGGTTTGTTTTATGCGCAGGAGCAAATTCTGGCTCATCGTCTTAGATTAAAACAAAAAGGAATGATCGAACTTTATGATGAACAGGGACGGCATTTGACAGAATATAAAACAAATGGAAAACGAGTGCTTTCGGTAAGCATCTGTATGCCTGAGTATGATTTTTTCACAGAACGGCAAATGGTAGAACGGATATTGGAGGTCGGGTGGACGGGCACGTTTCACGCATATGATGAAAATAAAGAAAGCGCCTTGAACGGATTAAATGGACGATTGGAAAGAATCCGTAAACTAATGGCTCAACTAAACGATGAAAAACAGGTTGAGCACAGAGCGTTTTTTGATTCACTATTTTTTAGTTTGCAGCAAATATGGATGATCTTGCGATTTTCGGATGAGATAGAAGACTTTTTAGGGATATGTTCAACATTAGCGTGTGTAACACATGGAACCGGTGATGTTTATGCTGAAATAAGAGAAGCGGTTCGACTGAAGCAGATGTGTCATAAAATGAACGGTTATCAATTGATTGAAACATAAAATTATGATACTATGAAACTGTGGATGTTCGGGGAGCGGAGATGAAGAAAGACAAGAGGAATCTACCATGATTACATTAAAGCAATACACAAATGAACAAAATCAAATTCTTCCCTTGATTCAGGGTTTTTGGAAAGTCCATAGCAATTATACCCAGAGTGAAGCGGAAGCACAGGAAGACCTTTACAACTGGACGAAACCGGGCCATGTTATCTACTTCATCCGAAATGATGAAACCAATGTGGGCTTTGCACATTTGGGAAGCCGCGGCGGGAAAATAGATTGGCTGGAAGAACTTTTCATTCTGCCGGAATACCAAGGAAAAGGCTTTGGCAGTAAAGCGATTCGTCAGTTGGAAGAAATTGCGAAGAAATATTCCGTTTCACTTTATATTGAAGCAGCAGCCCGCAATGAAGCTGCGATTCGACTGTATCGAAAACTGGGTTATAATTGCCTGAATACCATTACGCTCCGCAAAGATTTTCCAGGATATGAGTACGATGTTGTACGAAATGAGAAAATCTACGATATGAGTTTTGAAATCCGCAAGGATAAAGATTTTTAAAGCCTACAATAAGATGGTACAAAAAACGACATCTTCCCGGAAGGGGGGAGATGTCGTTTTTGTATACTATCAAAAATTATTTTAGCGTGCCGTCCAGCACCTGCTGGTAATACCACGGTTTCGGGGCATGGAACGTTTTGCCGCTGAGAAACTCGAAATCCGGCTGGGTGAAGCGGGGCATGGTGAGCTCCCAGGCACAGAGAGCCTGATACTTCAGCTTCAACTCCCGGTTGGCGGCGTTGTTGCCGTACTTGCTGTCGCCCAGGATGGGGCAGCCGATGCTGGCCATGTGGGCGCGGATCTGGTGGGTGCGGCCGGTGATGAGCTTGACCTTGAGCAGGGCCAGACGGCCAGAGACGGCGATGGTCTCATACTGCGTTTCCACCTCCTTGGCACCGGGCTGCTTGTCCTCCACGATCTTGACGATGCCGCGGTCAGCGTCCTTGAGCAGGTAGCCGCCCAGCGTGGCGTCCGGCGGGGTGGGGCGGCCAAAGGTGACACAGAGGTAAGTCTTCTGCACATCGCGGTTTTTGATGGCAGCCAGGAAGAGCTCCTCGGCCTCGGGGGTCTTGGCGATGATGACCAGACCGCTGGTGCCGGTGTCCAGCCGGTGGCAGAGGGCCGGGGTGTAGAGGCTGTTCTCCTTGTATTCCCCCTGCTGGTTGAGATAGAGCAGGGCACGGTTGAGCAGGGTATCGTCCTCCGGGCCGTCCACGGCAAGGCCGGCGGGTTTGTTGACGATGAGGATCTGCGGGCAGTCATACACCACCTGCGCGGGGCCGCGGGCGTTCTTCCAGGCCGGACCTTCCACCCGCTTGTCGGCGTCCAGCACCTCGTCCAGGATGAAGAGCTTGATCTCATCGCCCGCCATGACGCGGGTGGAGAGGGGCTGCTTTTTGCCGTTGAGTTTGATCTTGTTTTCGCGCAGGGCCTTGTTCAGGCGGCCCGGGTTCAGCGCCGGGAACTGCTCCATCAAATAATTGTCCAGCCGGGTGGGGGCAAGACATTTCACTTTTAAAATCTTCACGGAAATTTTCCTCTCTATTTTGAAATAGAATGTATCTTTGAATCGTTTTTATTGTAGCGGAACAAGACCGTTGAGTCAAGCAAAAGAAAGAGGGTACTCGCATGAGAGAAAACCATAAAATGATGGCGCTGACGGCGATTCTGGCTGTTGGTGTGGTACTGGCAGGCTGTGGAGCAACCAATTCTGCCGCAAGTAGTACGGTGGCTTCTGCAACAAGTACAGCGTCGTCGGAAGTGGAAAAAACAGAAGTACAGCCGATGCAGGGGATTTCACTGAGTGACCCGCTTGCAGATGGAACCTATCACATCAGTTTTGAAAAAGATAAAGTATGGGTCGGTGAACGCAAGAACAGCATCAACGATGCCATTGTTTACGACTATGACCGGTACACAGCCGAGGAAATCGAAGCTTTGAGCGAAGGAGATACCATTGTAACGCATCTGGATGGCACGGAGAACACCACGGTTTTGACGGTGGAGAGCATGGAACGAAAGAACGACTATGTGACCATCAATGGAGGGATGGAAGAAGGCGGAATCGACCTGTGCAAAGAAGAGGAGCATTACCGGACTTTGACCTGGGATGATTATCCTGCTTATTATGAAGTTGGAGTGGCGAAGCAGCTTATCATGGCGGACGATATCGAATTATCGGATGGCGCGGCAGATTTTGAAGCCGACCCAGTGATTGCAAAGGGAGACCGGGCGGTTTGCGATGCCATGAGGAACGAAGAAGATATTTATGGATGGAATGCGGGAAATACGACCGTGACGATTCAAAACGGTGAAATAACCCATGTGGACCGCATCTGGGTCCCGTAAATTTTGTCCAAATCGGTTGACAAACGCTTTGCACATGCTATAATTTAACTGTACGCAAGGGGCGCTGTGCCCTTTTGCGGCAGCAGAATTATGACAGATGGCAATGATGGGGTCAGAAATGTACCACCCGCCGCCCAGAGAGAGCGCCCGCAGGCTGTAAGGCGCTCCGGCAGGATGCGTTTCACGCCACCCCGGAGCTTCCGGCGAAAGAAACCGGACGCTGCGCAGCGTTAACGCGCCGAAAGCGGCAGGGGACACGTTTTATCATATCTCTTGCAATTTGGGTGGTACCACGGAGCTTGATTTACCAGCAGCCTCGTCCCTTTTGGGATGGGGCTGTTTTTGTTTTTGGCTCCGCCCGCCCCTCTGCCATAACAGCATACCCATAAACTGACGTGCAAAAGCGCCAAGGACAATTGAGGAGAGAAAACAGCTATGCAATGGACCGGTTTGAATGAACTGCGTGAAAAGTACCTGAGCTTCTTTGAGGGCAAGGGCCACCTGCGCCTGGACAGCTTCCCGCTCGTCCCGAAGAACGACCCCAGCCTGCTGCTGATCAACAGCGGCATGGCCCCCATGAAAAAATGGTTCCTCGCTCAGGAGGAGCCGCCCCGTCACCGCGTGACCACCTGCCAGAAGTGCATCCGTACCCCGGATATCGAGCGCGTTGGCATCACTGCCCGCCACGGCACGTTCTTTGAGATGCTGGGCAACTTCTCGTTCCAGGATTATTTCAAAGAGGAAGTCATTCCCTGGGCATGGGAGTTCCTGACCAGCGACGAGTGGATGGCCATTCCGAAAGATAAGCTCCACATCTCCGTCTACGAGGAGGACGATGAGGCTTACGATATCTGGACCAAGAAAGTGGGCATCGCACCCGATCACATGGTCCGCCTGGGCAAGGAAGACAACTTCTGGGAGCACGGCTCCGGCCCGTGCGGCCCCTGCTCCGAGATCTACTTTGACCGCGGCCCCGAGTACGGCTGCGGCAAGCCGACCTGCGGCGTGGGCTGCGACTGCGACCGCTATATGGAGATCTGGAACCTGGTGTTCAGCCAGTTTGACGCCGACGGCAAGGGCCACTACGAGCGTCTGGCACGCCCCAACATTGATACCGGCATGGGCCTGGAGCGCCTGGCCTGCGTGATGCAGGGCGTGGGCAACCTGTTTGAGGTGGATACCGTGCAGAGCGTGCTGCACCATGTGGAGCGCATTGCCGGCAAGACCTACGGTGCAAACGACAAGGACGACATCTCCATCCGCGTTATCACCGACCACATCCGCAGCTGCACCTTTATGGTGTCGGACGGCATCCTGCCCTCCAATGAGGGCCGCGGCTATGTGCTGCGCCGTCTGCTCCGCCGTGCTGCCCGCCATGGCCGGATGCTGGGCATCCGCCGCCCGTTCCTGGTGGAGCTGGTGGAGACCGTCATCCAGTCCAGCGAGTCCGCTTACCCCGAGCTGCGGGAGCATGAGGCTTATATCAAGAAAGTCATCGGCACCGAGGAGGCAAACTTTGCCCGTACCATCGACGCCGGCATGAACATCCTGAACAACATGATCGACGGCCTGGAGAAAGCACACCAGCATCTGCTCAAGGGCCTGGACGTCTTCAAGCTGAATGATACGTTCGGCTTCCCCATCGACCTGACCAAGGAGATCGCTGCCGAGCAGGGCATCGACATCGACGAGGACGGATTCCACGCCGAGATGCAGAAGCAGAAAGAGCGTGCCCGCGCCGAGCGCCTCAAGAAGAATATCTCCGGCTGGAGCGAGGACCTGTTCGGCGGCCTCACCGCCGAGCCCACCGTCTTCACCGGCTACGACACCCTGTGCGGCGACGCTGTCGTGGTTGCCCTGAGCGACGAGGAGACCCTGACCGACGCCATCGCTACCGATGAGCAGGCCAAGGAAGACGTTCTGGTCGTTCTGGATCAGACCCCGTTCTACGCTGAGATGGGCGGCCAGGCTGCTGACCACGGCGTCATCACCGGTGCAGAGTGCTCCCTGCGCGTGCTGGATGTCAAGAAGACCCCCAAGGGCTACTACGTCCACACCTGCGTGCTGGAGAGCGGCATCGTCAAGGTGGGCGACCATCTGACCGCCCGCGTGGACAAAGAGTACCGCATGGCCATTGCCCGCAACCATACCGCTACCCACCTGCTGCAGGCTGCTCTGCGTGAGGTGCTGGGCGACCATGTCCATCAGGCTGGCTCCTATCAGGACGCCAAGATCACCCACTTCGACTTCACCCACTTCAGCGCGGTCACTCCTGAGGAGCTGGCCCGTGTGGAGAAGATCGTCAACGACAAGATCTTTGAGGCTATGAACGTCACCGTCAAGGAGATGCCCATTGAAGAGGCCAAGAAGCTGGGTGCAATGGCTCTGTTCGGCGAGAAGTACGGCAAGGTGGTCCGCGTGGTTGATATCGAGGGCTGGTCCACCGAGTTCTGCGGCGGCACCCATGTCAAGAACACCGCCCAGATCGGCTGCTTCAAGATCGTGAGCGAGAGCTCTGTGGCCGCTGGCATCCGCCGCATTGAGGCTGTCACCGGCAAGAACCTGCTGTTCCGTGCAAACCTGCAGGAGGCGATGCTGCACACCGTGGCGAACACCCTCAAGGCCAACAACGTTACCTCTCTGCCTGTTCGTGCCGAGGCTGTCATGGCTGAGAACAAGGCGATGACCAAGGAGCTGGAAGAGATCAAGGCAAAGGTTGCTGCCTCCAAGGTGACCAGCCTGTTTGATAATGCGGAGGAAGTGGATGGCGTGAAGATCGCTTCCGCTTACTTCACCGGCACCACCGGCGACACCCTGCGCGGCATGTGCGACAGCATCCGTGACAAGGCTGTGAACCCCGTGGTGGCTGTGCTGGTAGGCAAGGCCGAGGACAAGATCACCATGGCTGTCACCGTCAACAAGCTGGCACAGGAAAAGGGCCTGAAGGCGGGTGTGCTGGTGAAAGAGCTGGCTGCCATCGCAGGCGGCAAGGGCGGCGGCAAGCCGGACTTTGCTATGGCCGGCCTGAAAGACGAGACCAAGATCGACGAGGCACTGGCTGCTGTCAAGGGCATCGTGGAAAAACAGCTGGGTTGATTTTGAATAAAACCGAAAGGAGCAATTCCCATGGAAGATTGTCTGTTTTGTAAGATCGCGGCGGGCGAGATCCCCTCGAAGAAGCTCTACGAGGACGATCAGGTGGTTGCCTTTTATGACATCGCCCCGCAGGCGAAAGTGCATTTTCTGGTCATCCCGAAAAAGCACATCTCTTCTGCTGCTGCACTGACGGAGGCCGATGGCGCGCTGCTGGGCCATGTGTTTGCCGTCATCGCCAAGCTCGCCAAGGAGCAGGGCCTCGACAATGGCTACCGTGTCATCTCCAACGTGGGCGAGGACGCGGGCCAGACCGTGAAACACCTGCACTTCCATGTGCTGGGCGGCGAGAAACTGCCCGTCTGAAATTGAAAGAGAGGGAATTGTTATGGCTGAGACTTATACCCTGCATGTTGCGGGCCTGACCCGTGAGCTGACCATCTGCAAGGTGAACGACCACATGGACATTGCGGCGTTCATCATGCTGGGTGACGCCGAGCTGACCGTGGCTGCTGCCACCGAGCTGCTGAAGAAGTGCCCGGATTTTGACATCCTGCTCACCGCGGAGGCCAAGGGCATTCCTCTGGCTCATGAGATGAGCCGCCAGAGCGGCAAGCCCTACGTCTGCGCGCGCAAGGGCATCAAGCTCTATATGAAAGACCCGGTGGTCGTGGAAGACAAATCCATCACCACCGAGGGCAAGCAGAAGCTGGTCATTGATCGCAAGGAGCTGGACGAGATGAACGGCAAGCGGGTCCTGGTCGTGGACGACGTCATCTCCACGGGTGGCTCCCTCAAGGCACTGGATGCTCTGGCAGAGCAGACCCAGTGCACCATCGTGGGCCAGGCGGCTGTCCTGGCTGAGGGCGATGCAGCGGAGCGCAAGGATATCATCTACCTTGAGCCGCTGCCTCTGTTCCTCCACTGATCGAATATGCGTCGGCCGCTCTGCGTCTTCTGCGTTGGTACGCTGGGGGTAGAGTTGGTGTGCGCGTTTTTGCCGCAAACGGGGCTTTTGCTGCCGTTTGCGGCATTTTTTGTGCCCGCGCTGCTCTGGCTGCTCTTTGGCAAAAACAGCCGGGGCTATGGCGTCTGCCTGCTGCTGGGGGCTCTGGCCGGGCTGCTGCTCACGGCTCATACCCGGCAAAAGCTGGACCGTGTCCACACCGCTTACGCCGATCGGGAAGTGACCCTGACCGCCGAAGTGGAAGAGGTGTCGGCCTCCTATTACCCGGGCGTCGTCCATGCGGTGCTGCGGGTGGAACCGACAGGCGGTGAGAAGACAGCATTCCGGGTGGAGTGTGTCTGTATGCCAAAGTGCACGGCCGGGGAGCGGGTGCAGGCCCGCTTTGCGCTGGAAGTACCAGCCCGGACACAGCAGCTTTCTTCCTACGCAGACGGCATCGCCCTGAGCGGGGAATATCTCTCAGGAATGAAGCACCTGGGCCCGAGTGAGAGCTTCCGGGCCAAAACGGCGCGGCTCCAAAAGCGGTTGAGCGCGGCTCTGCGCAAGGGGATGGCACAGGGCCCGGCGGGGGTGCTGGCGGCCATGGTGCTGGGTGACCGCACGCATCTGTCCAAAGACCTCCGCAGTGCCTACCGGGCGGCGGGTCTTTCCCATGTGCTGGTGGTCAGCGGAATGCATGTGTCCATCCTCTGCGGCAGCGTGTTTGCAAAATACCTGCCGAAAAAGAAAAAGCGGGAGCGCGGTTATGCCAGCCGGAGGCGGCAGGCGTTGTTCAACGCTGCCATGGCCCTGCTGCTGGCCGGGGTCACCGGGCTGACGCCCTCGGTCCTGCGGGCGGCCACGGCGGTATGGGTCAGCGCGCTGGGCGTCTGGGTTTACGGTCCGCCGGATGCCCTCACCTCGCTGGGCGTGGCAGGCGTCTGGATGACGCTGGGCAACAGCTACGCCGTCTGTGACATCGGTTTTGAGCTCTCCTTTGCGGCGGTGCTGGGCACATTGGCCGGGGCGGAACTGGCCCGGAAAGGCCGCCGCTTCCCGCTGCTGCGGAACAGTGTGTGGGAGACGCTCTGCGTTTCGGCCTGCGCCAGCGCGGCCACTTTCCCGGTGCTGGTGCTCCGGGGGTTGAGTGCCAGCTTGTATGCGCTGGTGTCCAGCGTGGCCGTGCTCTGGCTGGTGGAGCCCATTTTACAATTGGGCCTTGCCACGGCTCTGCTTGGCTGCTGGCCCGCGCTGGCCCCGCTGCACCGGGCGTGCTCCCTGTGCGCGGCCACGCTGGCAGGGTGTTTGAACCGATGGGCCCTCTGGGTATCCGGCTGGCCCGGGGCACAGATCTATTTTGACACTGCCTGCGCCGCCCTCATCTGCCTGCTGCTGTTGGGGCTGGGGTGGCTGGCGTACCACTGGCGTGTCCGGCCGCGGGTGGCACTGCCCTGTCTGGTGCTGACGGCGGCGCTGGCCATCGGTTTGGGGAACGTCCTGAACCGGGAAATCGTCCGGGTGGAGCTGGCCGGGAGCCGGAACGCTCCGGCCGTGGTCATCACGCGGGGAGAGAGCGCCGTGGTGCTCTTCCGGGGCGGCAGCAGTACCCAGCAGGCGGTGGAAACGCTGCTCACCCGGCGGGGCGCGCGGGAAGTGGAAATGCTGGTAGACCTGCGGATGAACCCGCGGACGCCCTGCACGCTGGAAGCCAGAGAGCGGATGGCAGCAGACGAGATGCCCCGCTATACTACCCGCCGTGCCCACAGCAGCCCGGCAGAGCTGGAAGTGCTGCGAGTACAGAATGGCTGCATCGTCCGCATCACGGCGGCGGGGCGGCAGTTTGTTGCCCTGAGCGGGAGCGTCCCGTTGGCAAAGCCTGTCCGGGTTGACTGGCTGCTGGCAAGCCCGGCCCGCCCGGACGCGGTGCGGTACACAGACTGCCTGACACTGAGCAGTGCGTACCGCTGGATGGAGGAAAACGCGGAAACAGAGACCGCCTCCCGCCTGGCGCTCCGCCCCGGCGGCGGGGAGCGGCTTTCGTGAGCGCTTTTCAAAGCGGGCGGAATATGATAAAATAGCACTTGACAAAACAAAAAGGAGGCCAGCCTTTTGGCAACCGAAACAAAACTCCGGCAGCTGGCAGAGCAGGGCTGTGCGGTCTACTATTTTTATTCCAGCGAGCGGTATCTGGTGCGGCGGGCGGTGGCGGCTGCGTCCCAGCTGCTGGCAGCAGGGGAGGACGAAGAGACCACCGTGCTGGACGGAGCGACCCCGGGCATTGAGCAGCTCATCATGGCGGCGGGTACCATCTCGTTTTTTGGCACCCGGCGCGTGGTCGTCCTGCCGGAGATCGACCCAAGCGCTTACAGCGACAAAGACCTAGACGAGCTCTGCGAGACGCTGGGCAGTTTGGAAAACGCCGTGGTGGTGCTGGGCACCGTGTTTGACCTGGAACGCAATAAGCTCAAGCTGGGCAAGCGGGCGCAAAAGCTCATCAACCAGTGCAAAAAGCTGGGCTTTACCGAGGAGCTGGCCAAACCCAAGCCCTATGAGCTGAAAATCATGATGATCGAGCGGGCCAAGGAGCAGGGAACAAACCTGCCCGAGGGCGCGGCCGGTGCTTTGCTGGAGCGCTGCGGTGAGGACCCGTTTCTGCTGGAAAATGAGGTGGACAAGCTCTGCGCCGTTTCCGGCTACAAGACCGTTACCACGGCCATGGTGGCCGAGATGGGCACTGTCAGCCTGGAAGCAGACGTGTTTGAGATGATCCGGATGATCACGGCCAAAAACGCCACGGGTGCCTGCAAAAAAATGCAGACACTGCTCCGCCTGCAGCAGGAGCCCATTGCCATTACAGCGGCCATGATCGGCAGCTATGTGGACTTGTACCGGGTCAAGCTGGGGGCGGTCCGGCGGAAAAACTACAGCACGGTCTTCAAGGATTTCGGGTACAGGGGGAGCGATTACCGGCTCAAGCGCTCGGCGGAGACAGCCGCCCACTACACGCTGCCCCAGCTGGAAGCCTGTATGCAGGTGCTGCTGGAGCTGGATAAAAGTTTGAAAAGCCAGCCTGTGGACGACGGGGTGCTGATGGAAACGGCCCTCTGCCGTCTGGCACTGGCGGGGAGCAGCCGATGAACGAAGCAAATTTTGTACACACCAGCCGGGTGCTGATCGTGGAGGGAAAATACGATGCAGCCCGGCTTTCCCATTTGACCGACGCCATGATCCTGCTGACGGACGGGTTTGCGATCTATAAGGACAAAAAGCGCCAGCAGCTGTTCAAGGCGCTGGCGAAGAAGAACGGCCTCATTCTGCTCACTGACTCGGACGCGGCAGGGTTCCGCATCCGCAACTATATCACCAATTTAGTAGGGGCGCGGAATGTGGTGCAGGCTTATGTCCCGGCCATTCACGGCAAGGAGAAGCGGAAACCCCAGCCCGGCAAAGAGGGACTTCTGGGCGTGGAGGGCGTGGACGACGCCATTGTGGTCAAGATTCTGCGGGAAGCACTGGGCGCGGAGGCCGATGCGGCAGCCCCCCGCCCGGAGGGACGGCAGATCACCTATACCGACCTGTACGATTGGGGCCTTTCCGGCACGGCAGGCAGCGCGGAGCGGAAAACAAAGCTCCTCAACGCGCTGGGCCTGCCGCCGCGCCTCTCCAAAAAGGAGCTGGTGGAGGCGCTGAACCGTCTGTACAGTTTTGAACAGTTGAATTCCATGCAAGAAACACTCTTCAAAGATGAAGAATAAGACGATTGAAAAACCCGGTAATCCGGCGGGGATTGTGCTATAATAGTAACATTATGCGCACTGGGTGTACGGAAACACCCGCAGGGCAAAAATCCGGCTGCACAAATCGGTGCGGCGGTGAAAAAAGAGGAGAAAAATCATGGAACGAGAAAAACTCAAATCAAGACTTGGGTTTATCCTGCTTTCCGCGGGCTGTGCCATCGGCATCGGAAACGTATGGAAATTCCCCTACATGGCCGGCCAGGGCGGCGGCGGCGCGTTCGTGCTGTTCTATCTGCTGTTCCTGGTCATCTTGGGTCTGCCCATCATGAGCATGGAGTTTGCAGTGGGCCGCGCCAGCCACAAGAGTCCGGTGCGCGCCTATCAGGCACTGGAAAAGCCGGGCCAGAAATGGCACATCCACGGCTACTTTACCCTCATTGGCTGCTACTTGCTGATGATGTTCTACACCACCGTGGCCGGCTGGATGATGCATTACTTCTACATGACGGCTGCGGGTAAGCTCTCCGGCCTGACCGCGGATGAAGTGGCAAGTGCCTTTACCGAGATGCTGGCAAGCCCCGGCATCATGGCGTTCTGGATGGTCGTGGTGGTCGTGTTCGGCATCTTTGTCTGTGCCCGTGGCCTGCAGAACGGCTTGGAGCGTGTGACCAAAGTCATGATGATTGCTCTGCTGGTCATCATGGTCATCCTGGCCGTCAACAGCCTGTTCATGCCGGGGGCAGCTGAGGGCCTCAAGTTCTATCTGGTGCCGGACTTTGCCCGCATGAAAGAGGTGGGCGTCGTCAACACGCTGGTGGGTGCTATGAACCAGGCGTTCTTCACCCTGAGCCTGGGTGTGGGTGCCATGGCCATCTTTGGCAGCTACATTGGCAAAGAGCGCGCGCTGCTGGGCGAGTCCGTCCGTGTGGTGGTGCTGGATACATTCGTAGCCATTACGGCCGGCCTCATCATTTTCCCGGCCTGCTTTACTTATGGCGTGGACCAGACCTCCGGCCCCAGCCTCATTTTTATCACCCTGCCCAACATTTTTGCCAACATGGCCATGGGCCGGCTGTGGGGCAGCCTGTTCTTCCTGTTCATGGCGTTTGCCGCTCTCTCCACGGTGCTGGCCGTGTTTGAGAACATCATCTGCTGCGATATGGAGCTGATGCACTGGGACCGCAAAAAGTCCAGCTGGGTCAACCTGTTCCTCATCATTGCCCTCTCATTGCCCTGCGTGCTGGGCTACAACCTCTGGGCCTGGGATGGCTTTGCCATCTTCGGCGGCGCCGTGCTGGATCTGGAGGATTTCCTCGTCAGCAACCTGTTCCTGCCGCTGGGCTCGCTGGTCTACCTGCTGTTCTGCACCTCCCGCTATGGCTGGGGCTGGGAAAACTACAAAAAAGAGGTCAACACCGGCGATGGCCTCAAAGTGCACGACTGGATGCGCGGCTACCTGACCTACGGTTTGCCGGTCGTCGTGCTGTTCATCTTTGCATTTGGCCTGTACGATAAATTCCTGGCGTAACCCGGCAGCCGGGGCCGCTGTAAATGACCACTGACCCCTAAGAGGCGGCCCTCCTTCCCGGAGGACTGCCTCTTTTTGCTTCCACAGGAGGAAAATGACCATGTATATTCTGATCTGTGATGACGAGCCCGCGGTGGCCCGGCAGGTGGAACAACTTGCCCGGCAGCACCTGGAACAGCGGGGCATCCCGGTGCAGTGCGCCGTCTGCACCCGGGGCGAGGAGGTGCTGGCCCGGTCAGACCTGGCCCAGTACCAGCTGGCCCTGCTGGACGTGGACCTGGAGACCATGACCGGCATTGCACTGGGGCGGCGGCTCAAGCAGCAGAACCCGGAGCTGGTGCTGGTGTACATTTCAGCCTATCTGGAGTTTGCTCCTGAGGGCTACACGGTCCGTGCGTTCCGGTATCTCCTCAAGCGGGATATGGAGCGGATGCTGCCCAGCTGTCTGGATGCCGTGCTTGCCGAGCACAGCCGGGAGTGCCGGACGCTGTCCATCCGGCAGGGGCGGCGCGAGACAGAGGTACCGCTGGATCAGATCTATTATCTGGAGAGCGACCTGCGCAAGATCAATGTCTATGGTGAGACGCTCCACAAGCCGCTCTGCTCCTACTACGGCAAACTGACGGACCTGCCCGCCTCCCTGCAGGAAGACGGTTTTTTGCGGGTCGGGCGCAGCTTTGTGGTCAACATGCGGTATATCCGGCAGATCAGCAATTATAAAGTGATGCTCCAGAACGGCGTGGAACTGGGCGTCAGCCGGAACGGCTATGCAGCCATCCGGGGCGCTTATCTGGAGTGGAAAGGGCAGTTTGGCGATGAGCTATGAGTTGAAGATGAAGCTGCTGATGCACCTGGTCTGCATCGTGCAGTGGGGCGTGTTTGCCCTCATCCACTGGGAGATGCTGGGCAAAGGCAAGTGGAAACATCCCTTTGCCTGTACGGCGCTGGCAATGTGCGGGATGCTGGTAATTTCGCTCTGGATCGATTTCGGCTTTTTCAATGCCGCTTCCATTGCGTTCAACGTGCTGTACCTGCTGGTGACATCGGCGTTTTTTGGCGGGACCATCCGCCAGAAGCTGATGTCCTGCATGGCCAACGGCGTGGTCTGCCTGCTGACGGAAAATACAGTCATATATCTCTATACCTATCTAGAAGCGGTTCCGCCTGCGCAGGTGATCCGGCAGCCGCTGGGCGTTCTGCTCATGGCAGCGGCGATGCTCATCGTGGGTGGCATCACGGCTCAGATGGCAAAGCACTGGGGCCAGAAGCAGGCGCTGGAACCGCCGCAGCTGGTGGTTGCCATGTTCTTCCCGGGGGTGGTCGTGGTGCTCAACATGCTGCTGATGGTCTCGGGCGGCCGGTTCGACGCCACCCAGTTCAGCGTGCTGTTTACGGTGGGGCTCACGGTGGCGGTGCTGGTGCACCTGCTCTTTGTCCAGATGCCCAACGAGCAGGTGGTGCAGAAAAAGGATTCTCAGTACCGTGCCACATTGGAGCAGGAGCGGGCGGAAGCCCTGATGGAATCCTACACCACCCAGCGCCGCCTGACCCATGAGTTTGCCAACCATCTCGAAGCACTGAGCCTGATGCTCCAGCAGAACGACGTGGCCGGAGCCCGCGGCTACCTGACCTCCATCAGCAAGACCATCCAGATGAACAGTGCCATCCTCAATACCCACAACCCCCTGCTGGACGCTCTGCTCAGCAAAAAGTACGAGGAAGCAGCCCGGAAAGGGGTCATGATGTACTTTGACCTCTCAGACCTGAAAGACATCCCGCTGGATCGGACGCATCTGGTCATCGTGGTGTCCAACCTGCTCAACAATGCCATTGAGGCGGCGGCACAGGCGGCCCCGCCCGAGGTGCATGTCCGGATGAAAAAGACGGAGGGAGAGCTGGTGATCTCGGTGCGTAACCGGGTCAGACAGAATGTGGAGATCCCGGAGGGGCAGCTGCCCCGTTCCACCAAGCGTGAACCTGGCCACGGCATGGGGCTGGCCAATGTCTGTGCGGTGCTGGAGGCGCACAACGCCGAGTACACCCTCAGCTGCCGGGACAACTGGTTCCGCTTTACCTGCGCGTTCCCGACCAACGGAATATGACATCCTGAGATGCAGAATATGACAACTCCCGTGCAATGGCGGCACAAATCTGCTATGATAAAGACAGTAAAGGCGACCTGAGCGGGAATGGCGCTTTGATTGCGGCCGGATTTTTCCGGGGCGTCTGCTGATGCATAAGGCCCTGCGATGCGTGTGTGCAGGGCCTCTGGCCTTTGCTTTCCGAAAGTCTGACGAGGCTCTTGGCGGCAGTCTGGGGATTGCTGTACATAGAGAACTTGACCGCTGTGTGGCTTGCGGCGGGCGGCACCGTGTGTGGGAACGGGGTGCTGGCCGGCGGGGCTATGTGGTTTTGCCGGTCAAGAGCTTCGCCGGGCTTTTTCTTTTTTACCGTTTTGTCATATTTCACGGTTTGTTTCTTGTTTTTTCACCGGGTGCATGGTAAAATTAAGATATTCTTGAACAAGAAAATTCACAAAACTTTAAATTTTACAGTTAAAATACCCGGAAAGAAAGTGGGCGGAGCGGATGCGAAACAAACGGGCCGGAAAGGCTGTGGCAGCGTTGGCCATGGGAATTGTGGTGGCCGCGGGTCTGGTGGCTGTGGGTGCAAAGGAATCCGGCCCCAGCCTGACGTATCATGAGCTGCTGGTGCTGGCCGGGGATAAGACTCAGGCGGCCTCCGCGGAGCAAGATCTGGAAGCGGCGTCTGGCCTGCCGGAAGCCATCGGGGAAGAAGCAGCCGCTGTCAGCAAGTTAAAAGAAGAGCTGGAAGAGATCGACGCGGAAAACAGCGCTTCCAGTGAGGCCGTGCCGGAAGAGATGCCGGAGTCCGAGGCGGCTGCCTCGGAAGAAAGTGCCTCGGCGGAGAGCACCGCTCCAGAGGTTCCCTCGGCCTCGGAAGCCGCCGTGTCTTCCGTGCCATCCAGTGCGGCGGAATCCCATGCCGTGTCCGAAGCCGCCAGTGCCCCGTCCAGTACAGCGGCCAGCAGTGCCCCCACTGCAGAGGAACTCTGTGACCGGCAGGTTGCGGAGTATATCCGCCAGATCGAGCAGCTGCAGGCCCGCAGTGAAAAGCGGCTTTACAGTATTATGCTGTCGGCCTATAGCGAGTATATGTCTCACCCGGTGGAGGAGCGGAACCTTGTGACAAAAGTGTCTGTGGTCCTCTCCAAGAGCGGGGAGCTAACGGCCGCCCAGAACCAGTGTGACGCGGAGTTTGCGCAGATCATGGCTGCCATGCGGAAGACCCTGCGAGAAAATGGCCGGGATGAGAGCATTGCGGATGAGGCGGAAAAAACCTATAAGCAGAAGAAAAACGCCCTCATCAAGGAACTGACCAGCCAGGCCTACAGCGGCGGCGACGGCAGCGGCCAATCCGGCAAATGGCTGGCCGAGCACGCCGATGGAAACATCGTGGACTGAGATGAAAATAAGAAAAACAGCGCCGCTGCGGCTCTGGGAGAATTTCCTGAGAAATGCAGCGGCGCTGTTTTGTAGATGAAACACTTTCGTGCCCTGAACTTCACGGAAATCAATTTACAAACCTGAAGAGATATATTATAATAAAATCGCTGTGTTTCGATATAACACAACCAAAGGAGGAAAACTTGGTGCTGGTTACTCTGATTGAGAGCGTTTACAATTTTTTGTGGGGAGATCTGCTCACTCTGCCGTTGGGCGGGGTGACGCTCAACCTCTCCCTTATGGTCATCCTGCTGTTTACGGCGGGCATCTATTTCACACTGCGCACCCGGCTGCTTCCGATGCGGCTGTTCCGGGATATGCTGGATGCTGTCTGCGAGAAAAAGCAGGGGAAACAGGGCGGCCTTTCGTCGCTCCAGACGCTGGTGGTCTCCACCGCTACCAGGGTGGGTATGGGCAACCTCGTTGGCGTGGTGGCGGCGGTTTCCGTGGGTGGTGCAGGGGCTGTGTTCTGGATGTGGGTCACGGCGCTGCTGGGGGCGTCCACTTCCTTTGTGGAGTCCACGCTGGCGCAGAAATATAAGGAGCCTGATCCGCTTTATGGCGGCTGGCGCGGCGGCCCGGCATTTTATCTGCACAAGCTGGCAGAGCGAAAGCGGGGGAAGCTGCTCAAAAAATCTGTTGTGGCATCGTTGTTTGCAGTGTCGGGCCTCATCTGCTGGTGCGGCATCAGCCAGGTTATCAGCAACTCGGTGAGTGAGGCGTTTTCCAATGCGTTTTCCATTCCGCCGCTGGTGACGACCCTTGCGCTTACCGCGCTGGCTGCAGTCATCGTCCTGCGGAAAGATGCAACGGTCAAGAGCCTGGATGTGATTGTCCCCATCATGGCGGGCTGCTATTTCCTCATGACGCTCTATGTTGTTTTCACCAATCTGCCGCAGCTGCCCGGCGTGCTTGCCCGTATTTTCTCGGAGGCATTTGGCCTGCGACAGGCGGCCGCTGGCGGCTTTGGAGCCGTGGTTATGAATGGCGTCAAGCGAGGCCTTTTTTCCAATGAAGCAGGCTCCGGTTCTGCTCCCTGCGCGGCGGCGGCTGCCGAGTGTGATGACCCGGTCAAGATGGGATTGGTGCAGGCGCTGGGCGTTCTGATTGACACCATCGTGATCTGCAGCTGTACCGCTTTTGTAATGCTGCTGGCGCCGGAAAGCGTGACCGCTGGGCTGCAGGGCATGAATCTGTTACAGGCAGCGATGCAGTACCATCTGGGCGGCTTCGGAGTGGTGTTCATTGCCGTCACGCTGGCACTGTTCAGCTTCTCAACGTTTATCGGGATTTTGTTCTATGCACGATGCAACGTGGCTTATCTCTTTGGCGACCATTGGGGCTGGCAGACCGCCTATAAGCTGCTGGCACTGGCGATGATGCTGGTGGGCGGTGTGGCAGCCTATACGGTCGTGTGGGATTTGGGCGATGTGGGCATCGGCCTGATGACCATTTTCAATATGATCGCTCTTTACCCATTGTCCGGCGAAGCTTTGACCGCTCTGCAGGAATATGAGAAGAAAAAGCACCTGAAATAAAGATCACGGAAATAGAAGAAATAAAGACACCGCACCCTGCTTGTAAGATGCAAGCCAGGGCGCGGTGCCTTTTTTGCTGGAGGAAAATGAGAGATAGAGGGGCATTCGATCGGCTTAATTGCTGAAAAGTATAAGTTTGTCAGAAGAGAAGCACAGGAACTTATGGAATGAGAAACCGCTGATGGTTCAGAACGGATAAGAAATCAGACAATTTGTAAAGAAAGCTCAAGCTGATGCGATTTTTTTAGATAGTAATATAATGAGGACAAGGCGAAAACTATTGATTGTTGACGAGACACGTGATAAAATAATATGAGACTTAAAATGTGAAATAATGTCATTTGATAAAATACAAAATATATTTATTGCTGACAGGATAAAGCGGAATGTGTTAAATCAATTGAACGATACGTATGAATATTGAATACAAATTTCGTCAACAAATATTGTCATATTTCTGAATTCGGAGACTTAAAATGAAATGACTGCACGGGAGAAAAGAAAAAATGAATGCGGTGAGTTTAGAGAATAAAACAATTTTAGTCACAGGGGAGTGTGAAATAATATGGGCAACCAGAGAAAAGCCTGATTTCATGCGGGTTTACGCGGCTTAACCTTTTCACCTCAACGTGTTTCTGCCTGTCATGGTGCGTTGCGACCAGCGTGATTTCAGGTGCTAATGGCTTCTGGTTGCGCTCTATACTTAACCCACCACAGCGAAAGCTGATAGAGCAGAAAACAGAATAAGGAGGTACGAAGGCGAGCCTGCGTATAGATTGTTGCTGCAATCTGTATACAGGCTTGTTGTTGTGCAACGAAGAAATTGAGGTTGGAATAAAGACATAGAAAAGGTACGGAATTGTTCTGTTCAAAGAATGAATGGGATGCTAACGATAAGAATGAGGATGGAATGGAAAAAATGCAGTTAAATAACAAAGTGCAGCATGTGTACCTTGTGGGCGCAAAAAGTCTCGGAGCGTATGGCGGTTATGAAACGTTCGTTTATAAGCTCACAGAGTATCACCAGAATAAAGAGAACATCAAATATCATGTTGCCTGTAAAGCCAATGGTGATGGCTGCATGGATGAGAGTAAGTTTGAGGGTGTGACAAAGATCAATGACCATGAGTTTGAACTTCACAATGCCCATTGCTTCAAAATAGATGTTCCTCAGATTGGGTCGGCACAGGCAATCTATTATGATGTTGCTGCATTAAAGACTTGCTGCGAACATATCAGGAAAAATCATATTCCTCACCCGATTGTCTACATAATGGCATGTCGCATCGGACCTTTTGCGGCACATTTCTACAAAGAAATTCATAAACTGGGCGGCATTGTGTTCCGGAATCCGGATGGGGAGTGTGAAATAATACGCGGCTGTCATAATAGGGACAAGGGTACGGCAGAGAATGAAAGGCTCCGCGACCCGAAGTTCATATTTTCTTACCCGAAGAATGAACGACTGATCTTTCTGTGTGGCAGAAATGCCGCACAGGAAGAAATCTCGACCATGAGGGTGGGGTGACAGCCAGCGGACAGGTGAGCAAGCCTATCCGCTCTTTGTGTTGGCTGGAATGACCCAAAAATCGAATGTATGGGGATTGGACGTTGTTACAAGTAAAGGTCTTGACTGGAAATGCAGAAAGTGGAAGACAGAAAGAAAGCTTTAAAATCTGTTAGTTAAAGCGCAAGGGGTATGAATGCGGCATATCGAAAAATAAAGAGGAGTATTTGGAAGATGAAAAAGAAAAAAATCAAAATACTACATGTGGCGCAAGCTGCAGGTGGTGTGGATCGCTATATCCGAATGCTTCTCAAATATTTGGATAAAGAAAAGTTTGAGAACATACTGGTTTGTTCGCAAGATTTCCGAGAGAAAGATTACAAGAACTTGGTTGATTTTTTTGAGCAAGTGAAGATGGATAGAGCTATTGGAAGTAACGATTTAAAAGCAATTGGAGAAGTTAGAAGACTGATAAAGAGATATAATCCTGATATTGTTTATGCCCATTCCAGTAAGGCAGGAGCAATTGCTCGCGTTGCAGATATTGGCCTCAAAAATCACTGTCTATATAACCCGCATGGGTGGGCATTTAACATGCGATGCTCTGCAAAGAAAGAAGCAATGTACACAGCTATTGAGAAAATAGCTGCACCGTTTTGTGATAAAATCATTTGCATTTCAGATGCAGAAAAACAGTCTGCACTGGATAAAAAAATCTGCAGAGAAGATAAGTTGCAGGTCATTTTTAATGGAGTAGATATTGAAGCCTATGAAAATGGGATTCACGGCACAGTTAAGAGAAAAGACCTGAATATACCAGAAGACGCGTTTGTTGTTGGCATGGTTGGAAGAATAAGTCCGCAGAAAGCGCCAGATGTTTTTATTAAGATGGCAAAGCATGTGAAAGATAAAGTTTCAAATGCACACTTTATTATTGTTGGAAACGGAGATCAGGAAGCTGAAATTAAAAAGTATGCAAGGGATAATGACTTTTTGGATAGTCTACACATTACGGGCTGGGTTGATAATCCGATGAGTTATGTAGAGCTTTTTGATGTTGCATGCTTACTGAGCCGTTGGGAGGGGTTTGGTTTGGTTTTACCTGAGTACATGATGGCAAGAAAACCGATTGTAGCGAGTAGAGTAGATGCTATTCCAAATATTATTTGTGATGGAGAAAATGGTTTGCTTGTAGAGATGGATGACGTGGTTGGAGCAAGTACAGCAGTCCTAAAATTATATTTGAACAATAACTTGAAGAGTAAATTGATAGACAAAGGTTTAGAAACAGTCTATAAAAAATTTGATGTTCAAAGGATGACAAGAGAAACAGAAAAATTGTTTGAGGAAGTGACAAGGTGATAGGTTCTGTTGTAGTTTTATATAATCCTACAGAGGATGAAATAAAAAATATAAATTCATACATCCCAAATGTTGATCGTGCGGTTATTGTTGACAATTCGGTACAGAACAATGAAAAAATTGTGGAATTGCTTATTAACGATAAAAGCAAGATACAGTATTTTTCTAAACAGGAAAACATGGGCTTATGTAAGGCATTGAACATTGGTATAAAACTCTTAGAAGAGAGTGGGTGTGATTGGGCATTATTGTTTGATGCGGATAGCAAACTTGGGTCTGATATTGTGACAGAATATAAAAAAGCAATAGAGGATTATAAAGGAAAACAAGTAGCATTGTTTACGCCTGTCCATGTGTTTGATCGGTCGAATTCCGCCCCATATAGTGGATATAAAAATGTTGATTGGTCTATGACATCGGGCTGGCTAATTAATATAGAGATATTCGAAAAGCAGAATGGATTTTTTGAAGAGCTTTTTGTCGATGGATTGGATATGGATTATTGCTTTAAATCTCATGAAAATGGATATTTAGTGATTGAATGTGGAAAAGCGGTTATAAATCATCATCCGGCTGAAACAAGAAACTTCCTCGGATTTAAATATGGCATTGCTTCGCCGTATCGGTATTATATGCAGGCAAGGCAGTTGATTTGGTGCTGGAAAAGATATAAAAAAACGAAGATTTTTTTTGTGTATCTATATAAATGGGCTAAAGTTCTGTTGTTATTTGATCATAAAATGGATTACATAAAAAGTATGGCAAAAGGAACAAGTGATGGAGTTTTATTACTAAGGAAGGAACGATATAATGCAGAGTAAGAATAATCCACTAATTACTGTTGTTGTCCCGATTTATAAAGTTGAGGCATATCTAGATGAATGCGTGCAAAGTATTTTGAAGCAGACATATTCAAATTTAGAAATCATTTTGGTGGATGATGGCTCTCCGGATCGGTGCGGCGAAATGTGTGATGTGTATGCTGAGAAAGATGCTCGTGTTAAAGTGATTCATCAAAAAAATAAAGGACTTTCTGGTGCAAGAAACTCAGCAATTGACATTGCAACGGGTGAGTATATCACATTTGTGGACAGCGATGACTATTTGAAAGAGGACATGGTAGAGGTGCTTTATCATGAGGTTCTGCAATATGACGCAGAGATTGCAACTGCGGCATTTGAGAGCTTTTTTGAAGATGAAAGCAGAATGTCAAATCCGCATAATGGAAAAATTTTTGTATATACCAAAGAAAAAGCATTGGATTGCTTTTTATTCAATGATTATCTGACACCGTGTGTATGCGGAAAATTATATAGTATCTCGCTTTGGAAATCTGTTCGGTTCCCAGAGGGAAAGCTGTTTGAAGATCAATTTACGACATATAAGCTGATTGATCAATGCAAAAAAATAGTATTTGATACAACTCCAAGATATTATTATAGAAAACGAGTTGGGTCAATCGGACATAGTTCTTTTTCTAAACGAACGTATGATTTGAATGACGCAATCCATGAGGAATATGATTATATACATTCAAAATACGGTGAAAAAGTTCCCAATATAGCAACTGCCAGAATTACATGGGAAGTTGTTTTTATCAATATGATGATTGTTGCTGGATATGAAGATATTAGCACAAGGAAAGAAGTTCAGAAGTTTGCAAAAAAGAACATGGGAAAGATTTGGAACTGTGAATATATATCTAAAGTGAGAAAAATTCAACTTAGTTTATTTGCATGGTCTTTCCCGGTGTACGTTCTTTTTTACCATATATATAAAAAGAAACATCCTGTTGCTTGAGGAGGTGATGACTGACCTATGGTGGTATACATACCTATGATTGCTGCAACGACATTATTAATATGGTTAGCTAAGCATGTGAAAAGGAATCAACGCATAGTTGTTTTGATTATGGCAATTGCGATTCCTGTAACTGTTGCAACGCTACGATACAACAATGGCGCTGATTATTTGATGTATCTTAGAATGATGAAGTTGGCAGAACAGACTGGTAGTTCGGCTACAGCATTTACTAAGATTAAAAGTATTGAAAGTGGATATTGGCTTTTACTAAAATTGTGTGGGGAAATATGGCCCGGACAATATTTTATGACATATGGTGTGATTGCGATTATCATATGTGGCTTTTGTCATATTGCTATATGGCAGCAATCTCCAAATCCAGCTCTATCAGTTTATTTGTTTTTTGTGTCGGGAATTTATTTTGATTCGTTCAATGGATTAAGGCAGTATATAGCTGTCGCAATAACAGTATTTGCATATAAATATATACAAAATGGAGAACTAAAAAAGTATTTGGTTGCAGTTATAATTGCATCGCTGTTTCATTATTCGGCTTTACTTGTAATACCCGCTTATTTTATCAGATACATAAAAATTGATTTAAAAAAAGCATGTATAATTGTTGTTGGGTGCTTGGCAGGAGGAACAATCATATTTAATCTTGTATCTACTCTTTTGAGTTTTACTAGATATAAATATTTCTTGACTTCTGTTGAATATGAGGCGCAAGCGACAACATCCACGATTTTGTTTACAACGGTGGTTTCGCTAATTTCTTATGGGTACATTGCGTATAAGAAAAAGAATGTATCTGAACGATTTCAACAGATGATGAGTTTTCAGATTTTACCATGGTGTACAGCTGTTTTATCAATAACAATACCGCTTGCTTGGCGTGTGCAGTATTACTTCATGTTTTTTGAAGTTATCTATATTCCGGCATTTTTATTAAATGTAGAGAATAAAAAAACAAGACTGGTATTTGCCACTGTATTCGTGACAATGTATACAGCAATAACTATTTGGGGAATGACTCAAAATGACTGGTATATGGCATTACCATATAATTACTATTTTAATTATATGTAATTTTTGAATGGAGAATAATATGATTCCTAAAGTTGTTCATTACTGCTGGTTTGGAGGTAATCAACTCCCGGATGATGCAAAAAAGTGTATAGAGTCATGGAGAAAGTTCTTCCCTGAATACGAAATTAAAGAATGGAATGAGCGTAATTTCGATGTTAATTGCTGTGACTATGTGAAAGAAGCATATGCAGCCCAAAAGTGGGCTTTTGTAAGTGATTATGCAAGATTCTGGATTTTGTATCATGAGGGTGGGCTGTATTTTGATACAGATGTTGAGGTAATCAAAGACATGAGCGACATTATTGCGAAGGGCGCATTTATGGGCTGTGAAACAGACAATAAATGCGCCCCCGGCCTCGGCCTGGGTGCAAACCCCGGCCTCGGCCTATATAAAGAAATTTTGGACTACTATGAGAAAATCCATTTTTTTATTGAAGGAAATACTACAGAAACGGTTGTGACCCATACAAGCAAAATTCTGAAAAGCCATGGCTGGGTCGGAAACGGAGAAATTGAACAGATAGAAGGTGTTACAATTTATCCGCCGGAATATTTCTGCCCAATGGATTACAAAACAGGAAAACTTGATATTACACCCAATACCCGGTCAATACACTGGTATACGGCAAGCTGGCAATCTTCATACAGTAAGGCAAAAACAAAATTACAACAGTTGCTTGGACCTTCTTTGACGTCTGAGATAATTGATTTAAAGAAGAAATTCAAGAGTTTTATACATGGAAAGTGAAAATGTATGGAGAACGAAGTAAAGAAAATTATTGGGACAGTAGGAAAACTTTTGCCGATGCAGACAAAGATGTCACCGAGTGCGGCACGTGAAATCTTACAAAACTACAGTCCTAAACCAATTGGCACATGTCGGGCAAACAATAAAGTGGCGATTGACTACGATTTACAGATTATAGTCCCCTGCTATAATGTTGAAAAGTACATCCGGCAATGTCTTGATTCAATATTGAAGCAAAGAACCAACTATCGTGTGCTCATTAGCATTGTAAACGATGGTTCAACAGACGGAACAGCAGATATTTTGCAGCAACTGCTTTGGGAAGCCAATACTGAGAAAATGATGGGGGGGGGTACACTGTTGAGTTAATCACGCAGGAAAACAAAGGCTTTTCCGGTGCACGCAATACAGCACTTCAGGTACTCAAGGGAATGTACATTGCATTTTTGGATTCGGATGACGTTCTTACAGACGGTGCAGTACAAAAAATGTTGGATGCTGCATTTGGGTGTAATGCAGAAATCCTGCAGGGAAGCTGGTACACATTCAGCGGGGAAGAAACAGAAAACCATATCATACCCAAAGAAGGTGTGCTTAACGATAATCAAGGTGTCTTTTCAGGTTATCCATGGGGAAAACTATACAAATATAACGTTATGGAGCATTTTCAATTTCCTGAGGGGTTCTGGTTTGAAGATACACCACTGTCGTTTATGATTGCAGCAATGCCTTACCGCTGTGCAGCGATAAAGGACATCGTATACGGTTATCGATTCAATCCGCAAGGTATTACAGCAACCGCTAGAAAGAAAAAAAGAGCTGTTGAAAGCTACTGGATTACAGAGGCCTGCCTAGAGGAATTTCCGATTTTCAGCCTTTCATATGATCAACGTGCATATGAATATCTACTCCGCCAGAGTCTCCAAAACGAAGGACGCACAAGACATCAGCCATACCGTATTAGAAAAGCACAGTTTGTTTTAACTGCAGAACTGATGGAGAGGTACTTTGCAGGGTTTAAGACGAGAAAACCTGCGATGGAGTGGGTTGAGGAAGCATTAAGGAAAAGACAGTTCGTAAGATTTGATTTGGGAACACTGGGAATATAAGGGAAAAGGAAGGAAAACGATGAATGAACAAATATAAGTATCTTTTTAAAAACATAGGTCTTTTGACGTTAAGCAGCTTTGCAACCAAGTTGCTTAGCTTTTTCCTTGTACCGTTATATACAAACATACTTACGACCACAGAATATGGTACTTATGATTTGTTCAATACGACAGTAGGAGTGCTGCTGCCTATCCTAACACTAAATGTGCAGGATGCTGTTATGCGTTTTGCAATGGATAGCAAAAGCAACCGCAAGGCAATTATATCTGTTGCAATGAAAATACTGCTTGTGGCTAATACAGTTGTAGCAGTGGGGCTTATCGTAAATGCTGCTTTTGGGATAAGCTCGTTAGTAAAAGACTATTCCATATTCTTTTTCCTCATGTTTTTTATGCAGTCATTATCTGGTGTGGTTACATATTATATAAGGGGAATTGACAAAATCGCAGATTTATCAGTTTCCAGTGTGCTTGTATCGGCATTTACGATTGGCTGTAATATCGTTTTTCTGGCGGTATTTCATTGGGGACTAACTGGCTATTTTTTGGCTAATATTATCGGCCCTTTGGTACAGTCCTTGTATCTGATTGCTCGATCGAGGTTAATTCATGACACGGATTTAAGAGCGGACTTTTCGGAAGAAAAAAGGGCAATGCTGGATTACTGCAAACCGATGATAGCTAATTCCGTCGCATGGTGGGTGAATAATACATCGGATAGATATGTGGTCATCTTTTTTTGCGGTTTAGCTGAAAATGGTATTTATTCTGTAGCCTCCAAGATACCTTCTATTTTAAATATTTTTCAGTCCATTTTTTCTCAGGCATGGACTCTATCGGCAGTAAAAGACTTTGATCCGGAAGATAAAAATGGTTTTTTTGCCAACACATACCGTGCATATAACTGTCTGATGGTTCTGCTTTGTTCGGCTATTATTGTAGCAGATAAAATATTAGCGCATTTCCTTTATGCAAAAGATTTTTTTGTCGCATGGAAATATGTGCCGTGGTTGACGATTGCTATTGTTTTTGGCTCTTTATCAGGCTACATTGGCGGCTTTTTTTCGGCAGTAAAAAACTCAAAAATATTTGCGCAATCCACAGTTGTGGGAGCGGTAAGTAACATTGTTTTGAATCTAGTTATGACTCCATTTATGGGAGCTTTGGGCGCTGCCATTGCAACAGCTGTTTGCTATTTTGTAGTGTGGGTGATACGGTACTGGAATTCAAAAAAATTTATAAAGCTGAAAATTAATTTAAAAAGAGACTTGATAACATATGTTCTGTTGGCGGCACAGTCAATCGTATTATTGCTTGAGGATGGTATTGTACTGTATGGTGTAGAAATAGGAATGTTTTTGGTGATTGTAATATTGTATGCGGGAGATTTAATGTCAATTGCTAAAAAAGGAAAACAAGCAGTTCAGAGATAATTGTTGGTGAAAAATAATGAGAATTGGAATTATCACATGGTTTACAGGGCCTAATTATGGAACGAATTTACAGGCGATTGCACTACAGTATTATTTAAGGAAACAGGGATATGAGGTTGAACTAATAAATTGTGAGGTAGAATCAGAGTATAGTAAGAATCGTAGAACTTTTATTGAGAAAATAGAATTCTTTCCAGAAAAATGTGCTCAAAAATTGGCGTGCAGAGTCTTTTTTAAAAAGGAAAAAGCAATTCGAGATGAGAAACTGGTAAAAACAATTCGAAAAAATTGTATCCTTACAAGACGATGCGAAGCTGAGAAAGATCTAGTTGAAGTGTTTAATTCCTTTGACTTGCTTATCAGTGGAAGCGACCAAATATGGAATCCGAATTGGTATCACCGCTTTTATTATGCTGATTACGAAGGCGTTACGACACGTAGAATATCCTATGCACCGAGTATGGGAGTGACAAAGATTCTGGACGAAGTTGAACCAGAGATAAAAAGAAGTGTTTCAAAGTTTGATGCAATCTCCGTTAGAGAAGAAAATGCGGTTTCACTACTAGAACCATACTCTAAGTATAAACCAGTCGTTGCTGTTGATCCGACATTGCTGCTGGATTCAAATGACTGGGCATCAATTCTTCCTCCTACTGGAGCAGCACCAAAGAGTGACTATGTGCTTGGATTCTTTATTGAGGGAAATTTTGACCATCTCCATGCTACGAAAAAATTTGCAAAGCAAAAGAAGATGAAATACGTTTTTGTGCCATATAGCGGTCTATCGTATTATCAAATTGGAGATAGGTGTGCGGATGCAGGGCTTGAAGACTTGTTGGAACTGATTCGAAATGCACGGTATGTAATAACAGATTCTTTTCATATTACAGTTTTTTCGATTATTCATAGAAAGCAGTTTTATTCTTTTATGAGATATAGAGAAAACCCTGTTACAAGTACGAATTCTAGAATCCGGAATTTATTGCACACGGCAGGATTAGAAAACCGTGGACTGGAATTTGGAACAAGAAAGATTAAGGAGTTACCAGATATTGATTATGCTCCGCATATGAAAATGCTCCAGCAGGAGATTGAGAAGAGTAAAGAATTTTTACAAAAAAGCATTAGAGGTGAGTATAGAGGTGAAGTGTAGTGGATGTAGTGCGTGTGCTGCTGTGTGCCCAAAGGAGAATTGCATCAAAATAGAATATAATGCAGATGGATTTCTAAGACCGGTAAAGGATGACACGATATGCGTACATTGTGGCTTGTGTGAGAAAGTCTGTCCGATGAAAGCTGCACATGGCTGCTTTTTGGATGAGTGTGAATTATACTCGGCGTGGGCAGATGCAGAAGGACGGAAACAGTCTTCTAGTGGTGGCATAGCAGCAGTTCTTGCGGAATACGCAGTAGCACATGGCTATGAAGTATGTGGCGCAATTATGGATTATAATACATTGAGTGTGCGGCACAAGATTTTTGAACGGGGAGAAGATTTGAAACCTTTGCGAGGGTCGAAGTACCTGCAGAGTAATGTTCTTCCGGCATTTTGTGAAGTACTGAATAGATTGAAACAATTTCCACAGAAAAAATTTGTGGTATTTGGAACGCCATGCCAGATAAGTGGTTTTAGAAATGTTTTGGAAATTTATGGGTGGCTTGATAGAGTCGTTTTGATTGATATTTTTTGTCATGGAGTACCTTCAAATTTTTTGTGGACAAAATATATGAAATGGGTTACGAGAAAAATGAAATTGAATGCTACAGATAATATTAGAAGCATACTGTTTCGAGATAAGTCATATTCATGGCATGAATATTTTATGAATATTAATGGGGGGGGTACTGCCTATGTAGCGAGTAGGGAAAAAGACCCTTTTTTAAAGCTGTTTTCAATGGGTGTTGTGAATCAGGAATCCTGTTTTACCTGTCCGTTTAGAAATGAAACATCTGCAGATATTCGATTGGGTGACTATTGGGGTGAACGCTTCAAAAACAATGAAGATGGCGTTTCTATGGTTCTCATTAATGGAAGCAGAGGATTAGCATTGCTGAATGCTGTAAGTGATAAAGTTACAATAAATAGACAGGACATAACAGATCGATTTGGTCAGCAGCACACAGATTATGATTATCCTAAATACTATGAGAAATCGCTGGAGTTGCTGAAGAATAGCAAATCTGAGTTCAAAGACGTAATTGGTTTATATGAATCGAATTTTGATCGATTTAAGAGAAGGGTCAAAAAGATTATTAAACGAATGTTATGTGCTTGAATTATCTGTAGGTGCTTTATTCAATAATCCAGCGAAAAGGAGATTGGATTATATGGAAAAAGTATCTGCAATTGTTGCAATTTATAAATCAGAAAAATTTTTGCCGAAACTAATTGACTCCATTATCAACCAAACTTGGCAGAATCTTGAAATTCTGCTTGTAGATGATGGCTCACCAGATAATAGCGGTGCCATTTGTGATAATTATGCATCGAGAGATGACCGTATCAGAGTAATTCATAAGAAAAACGGCGGCGCATGTGAAGCCAGAAATGTTGGTCTTGCGGAGGCAACTGGCGAGTATATCCTTATCATTGATGGTGATGATTGGCTGGAACTGGATTATGTAGAATACCTGATGAATCTGATTCATCAGACTGGTGCGGAAATGGCCATGACGGACAAGATATTTACAACACGTGATCGGGAACAGACGAAAAAAGATGCTGTTGAAGTATGGACACCAGAAGATGCTTTCTGCGGAATTATCTATCCTAAGTTTCCAATTGGACCTTGGAACAAGATTTATAAGGCATCGCTTCTCAAAGAACATCACATAGATTTTAATAGACCTTGGTCTGGAGAAGGACTGTACTTTTCATCAATGGCAGCACAGTGCGCAAATAAGGTTGCAGTTGGACATAGAAAAATCTATAACTACCGACTCAACAACACAAATAGTGGACTGACTCATTATAATCTAAAAATGGGAACTAATGCGATGGAGAATATTCGCTACATTGGTGAAACAAGAATCGTTAAGACGAAAAGAACAGAAAATGCTGTTAATTGGCATATCTGGAAAAATTACGGATATGTACTGTTTTTGATTATCGCTACGGATTCTGTTAAAGAAAATCAGGCCTTATATGATGAATGTATACATAATCTGAGAACAAGGCTCTTTGGGGTGCTTGTTCACTCGGAATTGGGACCTAGAACAAAAGCACATATGCTTGTGCAGGGATTGTTTCCTGTGTGGTGGGCAAAAAGAGATTTGCGAAATAATCAAGCAGCATTAGAAAATGATAAAATGGAGTGATAGTTATGGGATTTGGAATTAAAACAAAATTAAAAAAATTGTTCCCTCAGCCGATAAATACGCCAATTATTATAATGCCGTCATCTGGATCAGAACTTAAGGATAAAGTTGTACTAATTTCAGGTGGAACTGGTGGTATTGGTTTAGAAATAGCAAGAAATTTTTTACTATCTGGCGCAAAAGTGATTATAACAGGAACTAATGAGCGAAAATTTGAAAAAATAAAATCTGAAATTTCTAATGATAAGTTGAAATTTATAGTATTGGATTATAAAGAACCATCCTCATTTGAATCAAAACTTGGTGAGATAATTAATATATGGGGGCGTTTAGATATATTTGTAAGTTCAACGGGTGTTCATGTTGATAGAGATGGGCTTGATTTCGTAAATGTCACGCTTGATGAGTATGACACCATTATGAATATTAATTTGAAAGGTACATACTTTATGTGCCAAACAGTAGCAAAGTACATGATTGAAAATAAAATTAAAGGACATATTTTAATAATATCGTCTCAGTCTGCATTGGAACCATCATGGTCACCGTATAGATTATCTAAGTTAGGAATTGATGGCATAACAAAAGGAATGGCACAACGTCTGTTGGAACACGGAATCATTGTGAATGCGATAGGGCCGGGACCGACAAATACATCTATGCAGAAGAACTATAGAGAAGGTAACCTATATACACCATTGAATCCGATAAAAAGATTTACAACACCAGAGGAAATAGCTCAAATAGCAAAGATACTAGTTAGTGATTTGGGAAATACAATAGTTGGTCAAACTATATATATGTCTGGGGGAAGGGGAATCGTGGAAATTAGATGAGTTGAGTCTCTGAATAATAGATTTTTGGATAGAGATGTGCAGCAGGCAACATCTGTGGTTGCCTGAGATGTGAGATAATATGTTACAAAGCGATTTAGAAAGGAATAAAATGGCTAAATACTTTGAAACGGATGGCTTCCGTGGCGAAGCTGGGATTACATTAACAGCAGACCATGCCTATAAGATTGGTCGCTTCTTAGGATGGTATTACAATACCCTGCGTGAGCACAATGGTGATACCGAACCTGCTCGCATCGTGATTGGCAAGGATACTCGCCGCAGCTCCTATATGTTCGAGTACAGCTTGGTTGCTGGTTTGACCGCCTCTGGTGCGGATGCTTATCTACTGCACGTTACCACTACGCCGTCTGTGGCTTACATTGCTCGCGTGGATGACTTTGACTGTGGCATCATGATTTCTGCCAGCCACAATCCGTACTACGATAACGGTATCAAGCTGATCGACTGTTACGGCGAGAAAATGCCAGAAGAAACTCTGCTGCTGGTGGAGGACTACATCGATGGCAAGCTCCATGTATTTGACAAGGACTGGCCGGAGCTGCCCTTTGCCCATCGTGAGCACATCGGCTGCACTGTGGACTATGTGGCAGGCCGTAACCGTTACATGGGCTACCTGATCTCTTTGGGAATTTACTCTTTCAAAGGAGTTAAGGTTGGTCTGGATTGCGCCAACGGTGCAAGCTGGAACATCGCTAAGTCTGTATTCGATGCTCTGGGCGCAGATACCTATGTCATCAACAACAAGCCCAACGGCCTGAACATCAACAACAACGCTGGTTCTACTCACATTGAGGGACTACAGAAGTTTGTTGTAGAAAAGGGCTTGGATGTTGGTTTTGCCTATGACGGCGACGCAGACCGCTGCCTCTGCGTGGATGAAAAGGGCAATGTTGTGACTGGCGACCATATTCTGTATATCTATGGCTGCTATATGAAAGAGCGTGGCAAGCTGCTGACCAATACTGTGGTCACGACCGTTATGTCCAACTTTGGTCTGTACAAAGCATTCGATGAACAGGGTATTGGCTATGCCAAGACTGCTGTGGGCGACAAGTATGTTTACGAGTACATGGCAAAGAACGGTTGCCGTATCGGTGGGGAGCAGAGTGGCCATATCATCTTCTCCAAGTATGCAAGTACCGGCGATGGCATTCTGACCAGCCTGAAGATGATGGAAGTCATGCTGGCTAAGAAAAAGCCGATGAGCGAATTGGCGGCACCGCTGAAAATTTATCCGCAGGTGCTGGAAAATGTCCGTGTGACTGATAAGAAGGCTGCTCAGAATGACCCTGCCGTGCAGGAAGCAGTGACCAAGGTGGCCGAAGCACTGGGAGATACTGGTCGTATTCTGGTTCGTGAATCCGGCACAGAGCCTGTGGTGCGTGTGATGGTGGAAGCACCTGACCACGACACTTGTCAGAAATATGTTTCCAAAGTTGTCGATGTGATTCGTGATAGAGGATATAGCCTGTAAATTAAAAAAGCTAGCTACTGGAGATAAACACACATCAGGAAAAAATTGAAATAGCGTAAGTGCATATAAAACGGCAAGGTTCGATTTTGAACTTTGCCGTTTTTCTTTTTGCCCAAAATTGTGAAATTTTCAAAACTGTATTCCAAAACAGCTCTGCGGATTCCTATTAGTGTAGGGGCCTTCAAAATCTTTTGTAGAACAGCTTTCCGCTGGTTCTATAAAAGTGGAAAATGAACAAAATCTATATTCTAAAATTAGGCAGTTCAACAAAATTTGAAAATCTGTATGCCAAACACCCATTTTAGATTGTTATAGGTAGAGGGGAACCTTGGAAAAATGAATTTTTTTGAACTTTCAAAAGACCCGGTTTAAAAACACCCCTTAAAGTTTGTATAAGGTATAGGAAGTGTTTTCAAAAGTAAGCCAATTCACTACGGTATCACTGATGAAATTCCCCGATTCCTTACAAAGTCACATCGCACCTTGAAAATCGCATGAGCCACCCCAGCAGGATACCTCCGGTACTGAATGTGCATTCTGCGCGTCTTACCAGAAAAAACGTCGGAGAGAATCGGGCAGGAACGGGCTGGGACAGAGTGGACGGTAGTTAAGAGCAAGATTCGCCTTTGTATACGAAACCGCTCCTACGGGCGATTTTTCTACGGCGGCATCTTGATGGGGATTGCACTCCCCATACCCTCACATCGTGCAAAATCACATAATTTTGCCTGTTGGTGGCCTGCCGCAGCAGGTCACAGCCGGAGTGCAGATGCACTGCCGGGAAAATCAAACTTTTGATTTTGGAAAGGAGACCCCATGCCACGAACAAAGAGAAAAGTGAAATCTATCGTAAAGACAAAAGTAATCTCCGCACGAGTTACAGAAACAGTACATGAACTTTTACACCGGCAGGCAGAAGATGCCGGGATGACCCTCTCTCAATTTGCAGCGCAGATGCTGATGAAAGGCCGCGTGGATACCTCGTATGTATTCTATGTCCACCCGGACGAGATCGAAGCCATCACACGGGAGTTTGCCGCCATCGGGAACAACCTGAACCAGATCGCGGCTTTCTTCAATAGCGGCGGTATCCAGTCGCGCGCTATGCTCGAAAACATCAACCATGCGATTTCCTGCATTTTTGAGATGAGGGAGCAGGTCGCAGAAATGGCAGGAAAGAACTATGGCAATCTTAAAGCATATCGCAAGTAAGAACCCCAACTATGGTGCTGCGCTGGAGTATCTGATTTTCAAGTATGACGAGCTTCGGAAAACTCCGATTCTTGACCAAAATGGAAATCGTATTATGCGGGATGAGTTTTATCTGAACGGTCTGAACTGTGAACCCTATTCCTTCGATGCGGCTTGCCAGCAGCTGAACCGCGAATACCAGAAGAACCAAAACAAGAATGAAATCAAAAGCCACCACTACATTATCAGCTTTGATCCACGGGACAGCACAGAAAATTGTTTGACGGGAAAACGGGCGCAGGAGCTTGGACTGGAATATGCAAAAGCGAATTTTCCGGGGCATCAGGCTTTGGTCTGTACGCACATGGACGGGCACAATGGCAGCGGCAACATTCATGTCCATATCGTAATCAACAGCTTGCGAAAATTGGATGTGCCCCAGCAGCCCTTCATGGAGCGACCCATCGACTGCAAGGCAGGGTAC
>OLDZ01000002.1_pt1 | contig 127653 bp, 117 predicted proteins | sample 1601981 | NCBI WGS metagenome assembly OLDZ01 (sample SAMN02674970, study PRJEB24791) | human gut metagenome, SKBSTL043 | isolation source: stool | host: Homo sapiens | place: USA
TGAAAGGGGAGTGCAGGCCCGGAGCCTTTTTTGCGGATACGGAAAACGTGTCAGACGCTCTTTTTGTAGACGATAAGGGAAACGATGGCGGAGAGCACTTCCGTGGCCCAGAACGTGTTCCAGACGCCCACAGGGCCAAACTGTCGGCAGAGCACCCAGGCCAGCGGCATGATGAAGACGATGTAGCGGCACAGGGAGATCACCAGCGACTGCGTGCCCTTGCCCAGACTCTCCAGCGCGCCGGAAGAGGTGGTGGAGATGGCGGAGACCACAAAGCCCAGGCAGATGATCCGCAGAGCAACTTTCCCGGCTTCCACCGTCTCCGGGGTAGAGGTAAAGAGCCGCATGAGAGGCTCCGAGGCTGCCAGACAGCCAAGGGTGCCCGCTGCCATGATGGCGGCGCTCAGGATGAGGGTGATCTGGTAGAGCTGGCGTACCCGTTTGTGCTCCCCGGCACCGTAGTTGTAGCTGATGAGGGGACGCATTCCCTGCACGATGCCGTTGGCGGGCAGGTAGAGGAATGTCTGTAGTTTGTAGTAGATGCCCAGCACCACCACATAGCTGCCCGAGAACGCGGCCAGCAGACTGTTGAGGAACGTGACCAGCAGAGAGGGAAGTGCCAGGTTGAGGATGGCCGGGATGCCGATGGAGTAGAGCCGGGTGTCCAGCTCTTTGTCCAGCTTCAGGCAGGCGCGGCGCAGCCGGACGGGCAGCTCCGTGGAAGCGTACACCACGAGGTAGACACCAGTGCTCAGTGCCTGGCCGATACCGGTGGCCAGCGCCGCGCCTGCAATGCCCATGGCAGGGAACGGCCCGATGCCAAAGATGAGCAGCGGGTCCAGGATGATGTTGCCCACACAGCCCACGATGAGGGCTACCATGGTCACTTTCATCCGGCCTACGGACTGAAAGATCTTCTCAAAAGCCAAGGAGGCCATGTTGACCGTGGCAAAGCCAAACACGATGTGGGAATAGGTCAGGCCCATGGAGAGCACTTCGGCATCCGTTGTAAAGCGCCCCAGGAAAGACGGCATGATGGCAATGGCAATGGCCGAGCCGAGGATGCCGTGCAGCAGGGAAAACGCCATGCCGTGGGTAGCGGCCTGATCGGCTTTTTCGTGCTCCCCGGCACCCAGGCAGAGGGCCACCAGTGCATTGATGCCGATGCCAAAGCCGATGGCAATGGCGTTGAGCAGGTTCTGCACCGGGAAGACCAGCGAGAGGGCCGTCATGGCGGATTCGTTGATGCGGGCCACAAACAGGCTGTCCACAATGTTGTACAGCGAGTTGACCAGCATGGAAATGACATTGGGCAGCGCCATGGACATCAAAAGCGGGAAGACCGGGCGCTCTTTCATAAAGGTGTTGTTCACAGAAGAGATCTCCTTTCATCGGGTGGGGGCTGCAGAGATTTGGACGCAAAAAAGCCACACAATGGCTTTTGCACCATTGTGTGGCGAAAAATAGCTTGATACTGTAAAAATCCACACGATATTTTAGGAGCTTTAGAATATCACAGCCGAGGCAATTTGTCAAGAGGGCAGGGCGCTCAATCCTGCATGGTCAGGTTGCCGCCTGCGGAAAGGCCCTCTTTCACGCCTGCATCGGTATAGCTGTAGGTGCCGCCTTTCCGCGCTTCGCCTGCTTTCCAGGTGCCGCGGTAGGTGGTGCCGTTGGCCCAGGTGTAGGTGCCGCTGCCGTCCCGCAGGTCGGCGGAAAAGCTGCCGGAGAACTGATCCCCGTTGGCGTAATTCACCGTGCCGGAGCCGCTGCGCTGGCCATCGGCCCAGCTGCCCGTGTAGGTGCTGCCGTTGGCATACTTCATGGTACCGGAGCCGCTGGGCTGGCCGCCTGCAAAGTTGCCGTCATAGCTGTTGCCGCTGGCGGTTTTCAGGGTGCCTTTGCCCTCCAGCTTGCCGTCCGTAAAGGTGCCGGTATAGACATCGCCGTTGGGTTTGGTCAGGGTGCCGGTCTGCTTGGAACCGTCCACCTTGCCCACAAACTTGCTGCCGTCGGCAAGGGTCAGCGTCTGGGTCACGTTTTCCGGGGCCGCGGAGCTGGCAGCAGCCTCCGAAGAAGCCGTGCTGGATGCACTGCTGGCCGAAGAAGCGGGCTTCTCCTCTTTTTTGCTGGAAGCGCTGGCGGCCTTGGAACTGCTGGCTGCACTGGATGCCGCCTTGGAAGAAGCCGCGCTGCTGGCGGGCTCCTCCTGCTTGGTGGAGGGATCGCTGGCCGGAGCTTCGCTGGCGGCGGGGGAGGCAGCAGCCTCACTGGAAGAAGCTGCTTCGCTCTCTGCCGCACTGGAAGCGGCTTCACGTTCCGGTTCCGCGGCTTTGGAGCTGCTGGAAGTCTTGGCCGTTGCCGTGGGCAGGAAGAGCTCTTCCGCCGTCGGGGTGCCCCGCAGGGTGAACTGATAGGCCAGCAGGCCGCCCAGGAACGCAACCGAGAGGACAGCCACCGGGAGCAGGGGGCCAAGCTTGACGGATTTTTTCTGGGCCGTGGGTTTGTAGACCGCCTGCGGCCCCTTGGGTGCATCGACGGTGCGTACCTTGCTCAGGTCCAGCGGACCTGCCTGCAGGGCGGGAGTGTCGTCGGTTTTTTCAGGAGTGTCATTCACCGCGATCTCGATTTTGGTGGCATCGACCAGAGCCGCCCGGAATGCCTCCAGCGACGGCCAGCGGTCGGCTGCGTTCAGAGCAAGGCCTTTCTGGAGCACGTTGTTCAGCGCGTCCGGGATGTCGGTCAGGGTGCGAAGCGCTGCACCGTTCAGCCGGGCTTTGGCCGCCATGGGCAGGTGGCCGCTCAGAGCGCCGAACAGGCAGGCCGCGACCGGATAGACCTGAGCAGCCGGGGTGCGGGCACTCCAGGCGTTCCAAAACTCCCAGGGCAGCAGCTGCGGGTTGGCGGCATCGGCGGCGTCCCACTCTTTCAGGGAGTGGGGCTTACCGCAGGAGAGCACTTCCCGGGCGTCTTTGCTCAGTACGATCTGCTCCGGGCAGACATCCATATAGGTGGTTTCCAGGTCTGCCTGAGCCGAAATGGTTTGGATGGTCAGCAGCGTCAGGCGCACAGCGTCCTGCCAGGGCAGGGAACCGCCGTTTGCCGCAACGTGCTGCGAAAATGTGAGTTGTTCCACGCTGGTTCCTCCAAAGGGTGATCAAAAAGCGGCTCAGCCGTAAAGCTGGCTCATCAGAGCCGCCCGCCGGGCGCTCTTCTGGCTCTTGTAACTGCTCATGGCCTGGTCTGCCAGGGCGGTGCTCTGGCCGTTGGCCTTGAGCACCGAGCGCATCTGGCTCACAATGCGGTTGACCTCACTGTCACAGGAGGCCTGCAGGGCCGAGAGCTGGCCGGCTTTGGACATGCAGATGGCAATTTTGCGGCTGCGGGTCTGCTGCTCCGGCGGCAGAGATTTATACTCTGCCTTGGCGGAAGCAATGCAGGCATTCAGGCCGCTTTCCGCCCGGCCTTTCACGGCATAGAGCTGCTGGACCAGTGCCTTGACTTCGCCCTCATAGGCGGCCTCCGAGAGGCTGGCATTGCCGGAAGCTCCGGTGCTGCCGGAGACAGCACTGCTCTGGGCGGGCGTTTCTGCATCGGCCTGTGCCTCACGGGAAGCAGCGTCCGAAGAAGCTTCGCTCTCTGCAATGGCAGAAGCGGAAGTCTCGCCCGCAGGGGAGCGATTGGCCGCGCCGCCGCTCTGGGCGGCACCTGCCGTGGTGCCGACGGGCTCCACGGTGATGACGCCGGGCAGGTCGGCCAGTGCATCCAGGGTCAGCTCACCGCTGATGAGCTGGGAAAGTTCGGTATCCGAGATGGTGACCACCTCCCGCGTGCTGCTTTCGGCTTCCAGGATGGTCTCATCCAGCGGAGCCGTGCGGGCCTTGACGTAATTGCTCACCGGCACGAGCCAGAAGCCGATCACGGCAGCCAGGACCGCACCCACAGCCAGAAGCACGAGCTGAAAAATTTGTTTCTTTTGCATATACGTTACTTTTTAATTAGCCCAGGTAGCCCTTAACGTCTCTCCAGATGTGCCAGAAGCCGTAGAAGTAGCCCAGGTGTGCAATGACACCCATGTCGTCCACGTTCTTGAACCAGTTGGCAATGGGAGTGAAAGAACTCTGCTTGGCGCTGTTCCAGATGGCGTTGCGGACGTCGCTCTTGACGGTGTCACGCAGGAAGTCGCCGATGAAGTAGTTGAACAGCTTCTCGTACTGAACATCGCCGCTGCCGACGATGTAGGTCTTTTCTTCTTCGGGGATCACGGCATAAGCAACAGGATAGTTCATAATAAAATTCCTCTTTTCCAAAGTTTATAATAAAAATATCGGATTTTCAATAAAAAACAAAGGATGATCAAATCCACATGCCCAGCATCTTTTTGGGCTGGTGCGGGGAGATGATGTCCAGCTCCTGGTCGTCAAACAGCTCGTCACCGTTGCGGACGATCCGATCGGCAATCTCAGTGCCCAAAGTCTTCTGCAGCATCTGGATGCCCTCCTCCATCCGGGGCGGGCGCTTGTCCGGGGAGTGGGTGTCCGTGGAGAGCACATGCACGAGCCCCCACGAGATGAATTTGCAGAGCTTCTTGCGGAGCTTTGCATCTTGCAGCAGGGCCCCGGCGTTGATCTGCGCGTAAGCACCGGCGGCCACCCACTCATACAGCAGGGTGGGGTCGTCCAGCACATAGGGGTAACGCTCAATGTGCGCGATCAGCGGCAGGATACCCTGTTCCTGCAAAGCGTACAGGGTCTGCTTGATAAAATGAGGCTTATGGGTGGTGGGAAACTCAATGAGCATGTAGGCGGTGTCGCCCATGCAGAGGGCCTTGGCGTCCAGCTCACAGAGCTTGGGAGAAAAGTAAACTTCGCTGCCCAGCTTGAACCGGAAGTCCATCGGCTCTTCTTTCAGTGCCTCGGTCAGCCGCGCGTAGGCGGCGGCACGCTTTTCCAGAAAAGCTTCCACCGTGGTGCGCTCGCTGTTGAAATGGCTGGTGAACGCGATGTTGCGCACGCCGTCCTCATACTCCTTGCGGAGCAGCTCCAGCGAGACCGAGACATCTTTGGCACCGTCGTCAATACCGGGCAGGATATGGCAGTGCAGATCAGTCATGGTTCGTTACCCTTTCGGCTGGCTTTGCGTGCTTTCGCTTTTCCGGGCTTTGCGATGCCGCCGGATCCATCTGGGGGGGGGGTACCGTAGGAGTAGCCGTAGCTATAATAGTTGTAAGCGTAGTTGGAGCCCTTGAGCGCCGTCTTGGCGTCATAGCGGGTCAGCACGGCACCCAGCACTTTTACGCCGGTGTCTTTCAGCTTCTTGACAGCGGCCTCCACGGACTCGGCCGGGGCGTAGCTGGAACGAACAACAAACAGAGCACCGTCCACCTGATTGCCGATGACCGCCGCGTCCGTCACCATGGAGATGGGAGGCGCGTCGAAGATGACGTAATCAAAGGTGGCGCGCAGCTGCTGGATCATCTGCTGCATCCGGGCCGAGCCCAGCAGCTCCGAGGGGTTCGGAGGGGGCGTGCCGGCGGGCAGGAACGTGATCTTGAACTGTTCCAGCCGCAGCAGAGCCTCTTCCAGCTTGCACTGGTTGGAGACAATATTGGAAACGCCTTTCACGTTGTGACCGGCTTTCAGGTATTTGTGCAGCACGGGTTTGCGCAGGTCGCAGTCCACCAGGGCTACATTTTTGCCGTCTTCGGCCAGGGTCAGGGCCAGGTTGACCGAGACGTTGCTCTTGGCCTCTTCCGGCATGGTACTGGTGACCACAATGGCGCGGGCTCCGGTGGAGCTGGTCAGAAAGTTCAGGTTGGTGCGCAGGGATTTGTAAGCTTCCACATACGCAAAGGGCATTCCTTTCTGGGAGATCAGCTGCAGGGAGCGCTGGCCGGGGTCAGAGTTTTCAATTTTCGGTTTGAACGGATTCCACATCTTACATCACACCTCAGGGATAAAGCCCAAAACAGGGAGGTCCAGCTTCTTCTGAACATCTTCGTCGTCTACAATGTAGTTGTGCAGCAGGTGGTTGACCACCAGCAGAGCGCAGGCCGCTACCATACCGGCCAGAGCGCAGAGCAGCGTGGTCTTCTTGGTCTGGGGATAGACAGGCGTGGTGCCGATCTCCACGTCGCTCACTGCCTTGCAGGAGCCCGCCTCGACCTTTTCCACGATCACGTCCGGCGCGACCTCCGCGATCGTCTGCGCGATTTTGCCCGCCAGGCCCGGGTTCTCATTGGTCACCGTAATGGCCATGATCTGGGTGGAGTTGACGCTGCCCACCGTGATGCTGTCTGCCAGCTGGCTGTAGGTCATGTCCAGGCCCATCCGCTGGATGACATCGTTGAGCACGAGGTTGCTCTTGATGATGACCGCATAGGTGTCAATCATGTTTTTTGCCGAGGTGATGTTGTCGGTGCTCATGGTCGTCGTGTTATCCTGCCGGGTATTGACGATCATGTTGACGGACGCCTGATACCGGGGCGTCAGCGCGAACGTGCACACCAGAAAGCTGATCACCGCCGCCACAAGGCCCACCGCAACGATCTGCAGCACATGGCTCCACAAAAGCCGCAGCAGCTCGCTCAGGTCGATCACTTCTTCTTCCATTTCCATTTGCCTCATCGCCTTTCTCAGTTGAAATTACTGGGGAACGTGCCTTTAGTCTCTCTAAAAATTGACGCAGAAAAACAAAGGCCTTAATACCCCATCTAATTTTAAACGGTGTGCCCCCACAATTCAAGCAAAATTGGAAAAAAGCCCGGGAAATGCAAAAGATTGGCGAAATTTACAAACGGAAGTAAAATTCTGGCGATGATTTTGGGGCGGATACAGCGCAGGGGTGGAACGGAAACCAGACCGGAGTTGTAAAACGCGGCTGCCCGACAGGAACAGAATTTCTCCGGGCAAAAAAGAACCCCTGCAACGGGTACCGGGGATATTCCGGCACAAATTGCAGGGGAAACGCGTTCGGCACTCAGCCGTAGAGTTTGCTGGTGAGGGAAGAGACCATTTCGCTCTTCTGGGCCTTGTAGGCAGCCAGTGCCTCGTCGGCCAGGGCGGTGCTCTGGCCGTTCTGGGCTAGCAGGGCGCGCATCTGGTTTACGATGTCGTCCACCTCTTTGTCACAGGAAGCCTCCATGGCTTTCAGCTCACTGGCCTTGCCCATCACGATGGCGATTTTGCGGCTCTTGGTCTGCTTGGCGGCAGGCAGAGCCTTGTACTCTGCCGTGGCCGACTGGATGGTGTTGTTCAGGCTGCTCTCAGCCCGGGCCTTGACGGCGTAGAGCTGGTTGATGAGAGCCTGCAGCTGCTGCTCATACTCCGGCAGGGCAGTGGTGCTCCCCGTGCCGGGGTCAGCAGCCTCGGCGCGCTGCTGGGTCAGCTGCTCCAGCGTGGTGCTGCCGGAGACGAGTTCCTGCAGTTCGGAGGAGGTCAGGCTGCCCAGTACCTCGGTCTGCTGGCTGGCAGAGGGAGTCCCGGCGGAAGTGTCCTGCTGGGCGGTGCTCTGGGCAGGCTGCGTGGTCTGGGTGCTGCCCGATGCGGCGGAGCCGTCAGCCGTCTCGGAGCAGGCGGTTAGAGTCAGTGCCAGCACAGCGGTCAGTGCCAGCACGCAAAAACGATTGTTCTGTTTCATAAAACCCCTCGTAAGATCATATCCGATAAAATGGAAGCGATTGCCCGTTTACTGTACCACGTTTCACTGCCCTTGACAAGAGACGATTTTTTACGCTGTGGATCGGTATGCACCGCTTGCACATTCCCCATCTCTGTGGTATGATAAAAGCAGAGATCAGGCTCTGATCCCGCCGCGGGGCGGGCCGCTGTCCGGTGTGCTTCCGGACAGCGATTTGTTTGGTTTGCTGGTTAGCTTCTGCTAACAAAATGCCTAAATTTAAGCTGCTGCCTTTGTGCAATCTGCAAAAGCTGCGGCAGAGGCAAAAAATTCTTGGAGGTTTCCTCAGATGATCGAGACGATTTTAAAAGTAGATGGCATGATGTGCGGCATGTGCGAGAGCCACGTCAATGAGACGGTCCGCAAGACGGCGGATGTCAAAAAGGTGACCTCTTCCCACACCAAGGGCGAGACGGTCATCCTCTCGGAGCAGGAGCTGGACATTGACGCCCTCAAGGCGGCCATTGCCGAGACAGGCTATACCGTCAAAGGTGCCCAGAGCCATCCCTATGAGAAAAAAGGTTTTTTGAGCTCGTTGTTCCATAAATAACCATCTTTCATTGCAGGAGGTGCGTTTCCATGAGGATCTTAGTGTACGGTGCAGGCGTGCAGGGCTGTGAGCTGGCCCACCGGCTGGCACAAAACGAGAAAAACACGGTGACTCTGCTGGCGCGGGGCGAGTGGAAAGAGCGGATCGACCAGAAAGGCCTCACCATCCGCCACTGGGCCCAGCTCAAAACGACTGTGGACCGTGTGCCGACCATTGAAACGCTGGCCCCGGAGGAAAGCTATGACATCGTGTTTGTCACGGTGCAGGCAGGCCAGCTGCCGGAGATCCTGCCCGTCCTCAAGCAGAACAAGAGCGAGTTTTTTGTGTTTGTGGGCAACCAGCCCCATGCTCGCTCTGTCCTGCAGGCCATGCAGCGCCCGGCGGATAAAATCGCGTTCGGCTTCCAGAACAACGGCGGACGCCGGGAAAACGGCCAGGTCATCAGTGTCCACGCGGGCATTGGCATGACGGTAGGCGGCGCGACAGCGCCGCTGTCCGGTACATTCCGCCAGCGGCTGCAGGCGGCGTTTGCGGGCGTCAAGTACAAGCTGACGTTCTACAGCGATATGGACGAGTGGCTCAAGTGCCACCTGGCCCTGATCCTGCCCGTGTGCTATGTCTGCTACGCCTGCAATGGCGACCTGACCAAGGCCACCGCCGAGCAGCGCAAGCTCATGCTCGACGCGGCGTGGGAGGGCTGCATGATGCTCAAGGCGGCAGGCGTCCCGGTAAACGACGCGGAGAACACCAGCTACTACGAGGCCTGCACCCCCGGCCGCAAAAAGATGGACAGAATGATGCTGATGATGACGAAAACGCCGCTGGGCCGCCTGTGTGCCAGCGACCACGCCATGCATGCCGTGGAAGAGATGCACTACCACGATGAGGCGTTTGAGGCCATCCGTGCCACTACCCGGACGGCGATGCCTGCCTGGGACACCCTGCGCAATGAGATGCCCAGCTGGAAGACCTTGCTGCTGCGGGCAAAGCATCGCGTATAAAAACTCAGAACCACAAAAGGGCAGGCCGCGCGCCTGCCCTTTTTGAACGTTGCGGAAAAACGGGGAAAACTGTAAAATAAAAAGTCTGTTCGTTTCCACGCGCTTGGTTGCACCCGCACCGAAGAGGGCTGCCATTGCCGGACTGCCGAGAACACCACCCGGGAGGATCGTCCCATCAATCTCTTCCATCTTTCTTCACCAAATCTTAGCCAGCAAAAAATTCAAAAAGAACTCGCTTTATGTTAAAGTATAACCAATGTGGGCAGGAAAGTTTCGCTTGGAACGATGCAAAAAGCGAATGGTAAAAATTTTTTGCCAAAATGCCGAAAAATGGGCTGCCGCTTTTGGCAAATTCACAAAATGTTTAACTTTTTGCATCGAAATTACTATTTTTAACGTGTAAAATAAAACCTGCGGATTGAATGTCCCACCCATTTGGTTTATAATATCCCCGTATGCGGGCCGGAGAGTGTTTCTTCGGCTCCTCCCTGTTTTTTGCCCCTGCACGCATCGGGGCAGGGCAGGGGAGCACGATCCTTCAAGGAGGAAAAACAACTGTGAGAGTAGGTCTTGACATCGGCAGCACCACCATCAAGTGCGTGGTGCTGGATGAAAACGATGCGCTGGTGTATTCGACATACGAGCGACACTATAGTCATATTCTGGAAAAGGCGCAGGAACTGCTGCGCCGCATTGATACCGAGCAGCTGCACGGGCAGACCGCCCTGCTCAGCATCTCCGGCTCGGCAGGCATGGGCCTGGCCGACAGCTGCAAGGTGCCCTTTGTGCAGGAGGTCTTCTCCACCCGTGTGGCCGTCAAGCGGTTTGTCCCCCGGACGGACTGCGTGATTGAGCTGGGCGGCGAGGATGCGAAGATCCTGTTCCTGACCAACGGCACCGAGGTGCGGATGAACGGCAGCTGTGCCGGCGGCACGGGTGCGTTCATCGATCAGATGGCAACTTTGCTGAAAATGAGCGCCGATGAGATGAACAAAGCAGCCGAGCAGGCACAGCGTACTTATACCATCGCTTCCCGCTGCGGCGTGTTTGCCAAGAGCGACGTCCAGCCCCTGATCAACCAGGGTGCCCGGACGGAAGATATCGCGGCCAGCATCTATAAGGCAGTGGTCAACCAGACCATTGCCGGCCTGGCACAGGGCCGCCCCATCCAGGGCAACATCCTGTATCTGGGCGGGCCGCTGACGTTCAGCACCGTGCTGCGCAAGAGCTTTGATGAAGCGCTGGGCGTGACTGGCACCTGCCCTGAGAACAGCCTGCTGTATGTGGCGCTGGGTGCCGCCCTTTACGCGGATAAGGCGTTCAACCTCTCGGAGGTGGCCAAGGCGCTGGATGAGTACGCCGCCACGGCAACCTATGCCAGCGAGCCGCCCCTCTTTGCCAACAAGGAAGAGTACGAGGCGTTCCATGCCCGGCACATGTCCCACAGCGTGCCCAGGGTGCCGTTCAGCGCCCAGTGCGGCCCGGTGCATATCGGCATCGACTCCGGCTCCACCACCGTCAAACTGGTGGTCGTGGACGAGAAGAGCCAGATCCTGTACACCAATTACCAGCCCAACCTCGGCAACCCGCTGCCCCTGATCCGGGAGCAGCTGCTCAAAATTTACAAGGAGCACCCGGGCCTGCAGGTGGCCAGTGTGACCACAACCGGCTACGGCGAGGAGCTGGTGAAAAACGCGTTCCGCTGTGATTACGGTCTGGTGGAAACGGTGGCCCACTTTACGGCCGCCAAATACTTTATGCCGGATGTCGATTTTATCATCGACATCGGCGGCCAGGATATGAAGTGCTTCAAAATTGAGGATGGTGCCATCAGCAACATCTTCCTGAACGAAGCCTGTTCTTCCGGCTGTGGCAGCTTTTTGCAGACCTTTGCCCAGGCGCTGGGGTATGACGTCAAGGAGTTTGCCGCCCTCGGCCTGTTTGCTGACCGCCCCGTGGATCTGGGCAGCCGCTGCACCGTGTTTATGAACAGCTCGGTCAAGCAGGCCCAGAAAGATGGTGCATCCATCCAGAACATTTCGGCCGGTCTGTCCATCAGCGTGGTCAAAAACGCGCTGTACAAGGTCATCCGCGCTTCCAGCCCCGAGGAGCTGGGCCGGAAGATCGTGGTGCAGGGCGGTACGTTCTATAACGAAGCCGTCCTCCGTGCCTTTGAAAAAGAAATGGGCGTCGAGGTCATCCGCCCCGACATCGCGGGCCTGATGGGCGCTTACGGTGCGGCACTGTTCGGTCTGCGCCAGAGCAAAAAGAACGGCAAAACGGTCTCCGATATGATGAGCCAGGCCGAGCTCAAGAACTTTGACCAGAAAGTGGTCAGCGTCAAGTGCGGCGGCTGCGGCAACCACTGCCAGCTCACCGTCAATACCTTTGCCGATGGCCGCAAATTCATCTCGGGCAACCGCTGCGATAAGCCGGTGACGGGCAAGAGTGAGGACAACAGCCTCAACCTCTACGCCTACAAACAGCAGCTTCTGGCCAGCTACAAGCCGGTACCCGGCAAGCGTGGCTCCATCGGCATCCCGCTCTGCCTGGGCTTCTATGAGCTGCTGCCGTTCTGGTACGCGTTCTGGACCAAGCTTGGCTTTGCCGTCCACACCAGCCCGGTGTCCAGCCGCGGCCTCTATCTGGCCGGTCAGGCGACCATCCCCAGCGATACGGCCTGCTTCCCGGCCAAGCTCAGCCACGGCCACATCAAGGCCCTGAGCCAGATGCAGCTGGATGCCATCTTCTACCCCTGCCTGACCTACAATGTGGATGAGGGGCTGGGGGATAACCATTATAACTGCCCCGTGGTGGCTTACTACCCCGAGGTTCTGGCAGGCAACTGCCCGGAGCTGGAGGGCAAGAAGTTCATTTACGATTACGTCGGCATCCATCGCCCGAAAGATTTCGTCCACAAGATGGCGAAAAATGTTCTGCCCAAGTACTTCGGCGGCATCTCGGAGAAAGAGGTGCAGGAGGCAGCCGATGCAGCCTACGCCGAGTACGAGGCCCACATGGCAAAAATTCGGGTCAAGGGCAGCGAGATCATTGACGAAGCCCGCCGTCAGGGCAAACGGATCATCGTGCTGGCGGGCCGTCCGTATCATGTGGACCCGGAGGTCAACCACGGGATCGACCACCTCATCACCCGCCACGGCGCGGCAGTGGTCACCGAGGACAGCATTTCCAACCGGGTGGAGAAATTCCCCACCAGCGTCCTGAACCAGTGGACCTACCACAGCCGCCTGTATGCGGCGGCCAAGTACTGCACCACCCAGAAAGACATGGATCTGGTGCAGCTGGTTTCGTTCGGCTGCGGCGTGGACGCCATTACCACCGACGAGACCCGCGAGATCCTGCAGGAGGGCGGCAAGCTCTATACCCAGCTCAAGATCGATGAGATCACCAACCTTGGCGCGGTCAACATCCGCCTGCGCAGCCTGTTTGCTGCTCTGGATGAGCGTGATGAGGACAGGAGATAACCTATGGAATATCAATATCCAAAATTTACCCCGGAGATGAAGAAGACCCATACCATCCTCATCCCCAACATGGCCGTCACCCAGTTCCGGCTGCTGAAATATGCACTGGAATACGATGGCTACAAGTGCGAGATCCTGGGCAACTGCGGCAGCGCCGTGGCACAGCTGGGCCTGAAGTACGTCCACAACGATACCTGCTACCCGGCGCTGCTGGTCATCGGCCAGTTCCTGGATGCCCTGAACAGCGGCAAATATGATCTCGAACACACGGCCCTGCTCATCACCCAGACGGGCGGTGGCTGCCGTGCTTCCAACTACATCCACCTGCTGCGCAAGGCACTGGTCAAGGCGGGCTACCCGGAGATCCCGGTGGCCAGCCTGAACTTCTCGGGTCTGGAAAAAGACAGCGGCTTCCAGATGACTCTGCCGCTGGCCCGCCGCGCGCTGGCCTGCATCTTCTATGGCGATATGCTCTGCGCCCTGCGCAACCAGACCGCCCCCTATGAGAACGAAAAGGGGAGTGCGGACAAGCTGGTGGACAAGTGGGTGGAGCGTCTGGGCCGTGTCCTGTTGGCCGGCAAGGGCTTTACCGCCAAGGAGATGAAGCACACGTTCCCGCTCATCGCCCGCGAGTTTGCGGCCATCCCGGTTACCCGGGTGCCCAAGGTCAAGGTGGGCGTGGTCGGTGAAATTTACGTCAAGTACAGCCCGCTGGGCAACAACGACCTGCAGAAGTTCCTGGAGAGCCAGGACTGCGAAGTCAACTTCCCGGGCCTGATGGGCTTTGTGCAGTATTGTGCCTTTAACATGGGCGAAGATCATGTTCTGTACGGCGGCAAACTGGGCACCAAAGTGGTCATTGACCAGTTCCTCAATTATCTGGACAGCATTGAGCGCTCCATGCTCAAAGCCACGGCAGACGCCGGTTTCTACGCTCCCGGCCCCTTTAAGGAGCTGGTGGAGAAGCCCAAGGGCGTTATCTCCCTCGGTGCCAAGATGGGCGAGGGCTGGCTGCTGACGGCGGAAATGATCGAGCTGGTGCAGGGCGGTTACGGCAACATCGTCTGTGCCCAGCCGTTCGGCTGCCTGCCCAACCACATTGTGGGCAAGGGCATGGTCAACAAGATCCGCGCCCTGTATCCTGCTTCCAACATCACCCCCATTGATTACGACCCCAGCGCCACCAAGGTCAACCAGGAAAACCGCATCAAGCTGATGCTGGCCGTGGCGAAGGAGCGGCTCAACAATCCGGTACAGGAGCCCGTCAAGCCCCTGACCGCGGAGGAGCTGGCAGGCGGCGCGCCCCGGCTGAGCCACGAGACGGCAAACGTCTGAAAAAGAGAGAGCACCAAAAGAGCAAAGCCGCCCGGCGTAAAAACCGGGCGGCTTTTGTAGTGTCAGAATCAGGCGATTACTGGAAATACGGATGCTGGTAGGGTGCAGGCTCCGGACCGCAGTAGAGGCCGTAGGCGTCGCAGATCCAGTAAGTGTCCCCCACAGGCACACGGCACCACTGGTGGCTGTACTGGTTCTCGTTGACATGCTCGTAGGGGATGCCCAGCACATTCAGGCAGAGCCCGGTGGCACGGGTGCAGCCGGCACAGGAGGCAGAGCCCAGCACAAAATAGCCATAGGGATCATTGTAGTGGTCGGCGTCCATGGAGTAGCTCATGCCGCTGTCAAACCGTTCCCGCAGGGCCGCGGCAATGTAGGTCAGCTGCTCTTCGCGGCTACTGAGAGCTACGGGCAGCACCAGATTAACGGCTTCCTGATAGGCGGCCTGGTACTGCTCATCGGTCATCTTCTTTTTCAGGCTCTTGTAGTTGGCTAGATCCTTGAGGGGGACAGGGGACCATACCAGCGCGATCTGCTCATTCGTCAGTTTCAGGCTATCACCGGCCTTCCCCCGGGCCGAGGGCTTGCGGCCCTCCGCCTGGCCGCTGGAAAGGTAATGCCGGAGCAGGGAGGCCTCGTCGGTGCCGCAGGCGGCCGCGACGTCCGGGTTGGTTTCAGCGTAGTAGGCCGCATCAAAAGCAGAGGCCGCACAGGCTCCCACGCCCAGCTGGGCGGTCAGCAGCAGGGAAAGCCCCAACACCGCCGCGCGGCGGAAATGAGAAGAAAGCTTCATAAAAATTCCTCCTTTGCAAAATACCGCAAAATAAGCTTCTGAGCTCAGTATACCACAAAAAGGGCAAACGAAAAAGCCCGTCTTCCTGTGTCGGCAGGAAAACGGGCTTTGCTGATTGCTGATTATTTTGAAAGGGTTGGTTGATTTTTTAAATCAAAGATTAGTCGCTGACATAGGGCATCAGAGCAACGTGACGAGCACGCTTGATAGCCACGGTCAGTGCGCGCTGATGATAAGCGCAAGTGCCGGTAACACGGCGGGGAATGATCTTTGCACGCTCAGAAACGTACTTACGCAGACGGGGCACGTCCTTGTAATCGATGGTGTCGATGCGATCGACACAGAAGCTGCAAACCTTCTTGCGGCCGCGGCGGATGGGGCGCGCGGGGCGAGAGCCTTCGGTTCTTTCAAAAGCCATTGCTTATTACCTCCTGTTGGATTTTTACGGTAGACCGTTTTGTGTGTTAGAACGGCAGGTCATCGCTGTCATCAATCACAGCGAAATCATCTGCACTGCCGGACGAGTAGCTGGGAGCAGCCTCCACAGCAGCCGGACGGGCAGGGGCCTGGTTCTGGTAGGACGGAGCAGCGTTCTGATAGCTGCCGCCGCCTTGATTGCTGCTCTTGGGGCCTGCAAAGCTGATGTTGTTGGCAACGACCTCCACAGCGGTACGGTTGTTTCCGTTCTTATCCTGATACTGGCGGGTCTGCAGAGAGCCTTCAATGGCAATCAGACTGCCTTTCTGGAAATACTTGGAAACAAACTCGGCCTGCTGACGCCATGCGACGATGTCGATAAAATCGGCCTGACGCTGTTCACCCTGGCGGGCGAAGTTGCGGTCACATGCAATGCGGAAGCTGACCACATTGATACCACTCTGGGTGGTGCGGAGCTCAGGGTCGGCCACAAGGCGGCCCATGATGGCAACAACATTCAACATAATACGGACTCCTTTTTGGTCACGAAAAGATTACTCCTCGTGGGCAACGATCAGGCTGCGCATAACGCCTTCAGTGATCTTGTACACACGGTCCAGCTCAGCGGGGAAGCTGGGCTCGCTGGTGAAGTTGATCACGGTGTAGACGCCTTCCTCCTCGTCGTTGATGGGGTAGGCCAGACGGCGCTTGCCCCACTCGTCGATGGAATCGATCGTACCGTTAGCCTCGATCAGGGACTTGAACTTACCGACCAGAGCGGAAGTTGCCTCCTCGTCGAGAGCGGCGCTGGTAATCAGCATGGTTTCGTACTTTGCCATTTTGTAGCACCTCCTTTTGGACTTGAGGGCCTCAGGGTCCTGAGGCCAAGGGTACACAGAGCGCGGCATCGCGCTCCATGCGGCGTGTCTGTTCAGACAGCAATTTATTATAGCAAGTACGGACGGAATTGTCAAGCGTTTTGTATCGTAATTTTGCATAAAAATAGGGAAACCTGCACGATGCAATTTTTAGCTGCCTTTTTGCCGGATTTTTGGAAATTTGTTTTGATTTTAACAAACAAAAACGTTATAATAAGGAATCAGCAGGGCAGGGAGGAGTGGTGCTCCACCGGCGCGCGGCCGGGCTGCCCTGCCAGAGTAAAAGTGTGTGAAAGAAGGTTCAATCCATGTATTCTGTCTTCCGGAACCTCGCCATCATCATGATCAGCGCCAAGTTTTTCGGGCTGGTGGCCCGCAAATGCAAAGCGCCGCAGGTGGTAGGCGAGATCATCGCGGGCCTGCTCATCGGGCCCTGTCTGCTCAACCTGGTGCACACCAGCGATACCATTGAGATCTTTGCGGAGATCGGCGTGGTGCTGCTGATGTTTACCACGGGCCTTGGCACCAATTTGAAAGAGCTGCTGCGGGCCGGCCCCATTGCGACCCTCGTCGCCTGTGTGGGCGTGGCGGTCCCGCTGGGCGGCGGTACGCTGCTGTACAGCCTGTTCTACGGTTTTTCTGCCGTGGGCAGCCCGGAGTTCTATAAGGCACTCTTTATCGGTACCATCATGACAGCCACCAGCGTGTCCATCACAGTGGCCACCCTGCAGGAGCTGGGCCATTTGAAGAGCTTTCTCGGGACCACCATCGTCAGTGCCGCTGTCATTGATGATGTCATCGGCATCGTGGTGCTGACCTGTGTGCTGGGGGCCAGCTCCGGCACGGGCACAGGCCTTGGCAAGGTGCTGCTGAACACGGTGCTTTTCTTTGTGGCAGCCATCATCATTGGTGTGGTGTGTCACCGTGCCATGAAGTGGTTGGACAACCGCAACCCCCACACCCAGCGTATCACCATCGTCAGCATGGCGTTCTGCTTTGCGATGGCCTATATTGCGGAGCAGTATTTCGGCATCGCGGATATCACGGGCGCGTACATTGCAGGCATCGTGCTCTGCTCCATTCAGGATGCCCCCTATGTGGAGCGCCGGGTGGATATCAGCAACTACACGCTGTTTGCGCCCGTCTTCTTCGCCAGTATCGGCCTGAAGACCGATATCAGCGGCCTGACGGCAGAAATCCTGCTGTTCAGCGTCTGCTTTGTGGTCATCGCGCTTGTCACCAAGATCATCGGCTGCGGTCTGGCCGCAAAGCTCTGCCGTTTCAGCTGGGGCGATTCCCTCAAGGTGGGTGTCGGCATGATGACCCGCGGCGAGGTGGCCCTGATCGTGGCCCAGAAAGGCCTGGAGGTCGGCGTGGTGGACCCGGTCTATTTCACTGCCGTCATCCTGCTCATCGTGGTCTCCTCGGTCCTGACGCCGCTGGTGCTCAAGGCCCTCTTTACCAAAATGCCCCCGCAGCCCCACCCGAGCCAGGCATAACAAAAGCATAAGAAGAAGCATAAGAAAAAATCCTCCGACCCGTGTCGGAGGATTTTTTTGATATCAGAAATTTTACAGCGTCTTGCAGAACTCTTTCAGGTAAGCGCGGAATGCCTCGCCGATCTCCGGGTGCTGCAGGGCCAGCTCTACCTGAGCCTCCACGACCTTGAGCTTGTTGCCCATGTCGTAGTGCTTACCGGTGAACTCCACTGCCGTCATGCCGCCGTGGTTGCGGGCGTACTCGGCCATGGCGTCGGTCAGCTGGATCTCGCCGCCGGCACCGGGCTTGGTATGGGCGAGGATGTCATAAATCTCCGGGGTGAGCAGCACGCGGCCCAGGATGGAGTAGTTGCTGAACTCCTGGCCCTTTTTGGGCTTCTCGATCATGTCATCCACAAAGAAGTAGTTGTCGTGGATGGGGGTGGTCTTCAGGCTGCAGTAGCGGCTCACATCGGCCCAGGGCACCGCGCTGACACCGGCACAGGGGCGGCCAAACTCTTCGTAAGCACGGATGAGCTGGGCGCAGACCGGGTCTTCGCCCCAGATGACGTCGTCGCCGTAGATGACCACGAACGGATCATCGCCCGTAAAGGCTTTGGCGACGCTGACAGCGTGGCCGAGGCCGAGAGTCTGCTTCTGGCGGACAAAGTAGATGTTGGCCATGTTGGCAATGCCAAGGCACTCTTCCAGCATCTTCTCCTTGCCAGGAGCGGCCAGCTTTTCCTCCAGCTCAGGGCTGCGGTCAAAGTGGTCTTCAATGATGCTCTGGTTGCGGCCCAGGATGATCAGAATATCGGTGATGCCAGAACGCACGGCTTCCTCCACCAGATACTGGATGGCAGGCTTGTCCACGATGGGGAGCATCCCCTTGGGCATTGCCTTGGTAGCGGGGAGCACGCGTGTGCCCAGACCCGCAGCCGGGATGACGGCTTTCGTGACTTTTTTCATGATTTGGACTCCTTCACAATTCTCTATAATGCGCAGCTGAGATCTCAGCCGGAAACGATGTCAAGCAGGGCCTGCATATTGGGTCCAAGCAACAGGGTGAAAGCGCTGCCCAGAACGAAGAGCAGAGCCAGGCTGCCAAACACGGCGGCCAGGCTGGTGCCGCCCTGTGCGCTAAGAACGGCCCGACGCTGCTCGGCATCCGGAAACTCGTTCTGGATGCGGCGGATGCGGGCGGCCGCGCTCTTGCGGTAGAGCCATTTGCCGTACATGCCCCGCAGCACCATCAGCAGAAAGCCCAGGAACGAGCACACCCGCGAGAGCATCAGCAAAGCTGAATTGCTCAGGCCGGGGGAGAGGCTGCTGCCGGTGATCTGCAGCATATCAATAAAGTAAGGGGCTGAGAGCAGCAGCTCGGCAAACAGGAAACCAAACGCGGGCTTCCATGCCTTGCGGTAGAAGAAATAGAACGGGCCGAACAGCAGAGCGGAAAAGCTCATGGCGATCTTGCTGTGGGTCAGCTCCATCCGGCTGTAGGTCGTCATGTAAGACGGAGCCGAGCGGCCGATGTAGGCATTCCAGTCCTTGCAGGAGATGCCGTCCATCTGCTCTTCCTTGCCAAAGGCGGCCTGATAAGCCTCCTTGAGCGGGTCGGGCACATTGCCCTCCTCAAACTGGCGGTAGAAGCTGGCATAATCAAAATTCTGCTCTTCTTCCGCGCGGTCGTTGGGCTGCTCCGCACCCTCCGGGGGCAGCTTGGCCCCGCAGCAGCGGCAGTGTTCTTCGCTGCGCAGGGTGCGCTCGCCACAGCTGGGGCAGGTGCGCAGCTCATTTTCCTGGTACGGGAATTTCCATTCGTACCCTGCTGCGTGGGCCGGGCTGTGGATGCAGCGGCCCAGTTTCTCGTAACAGGTGCGGTGATAAGGCGCGCCGCAGTCGGGGCAGACAACGATGTCGTCCCGGAGGGTGAGCGGTTGGCCGCAGCCCTCACACGGGCAGCCATAATATTTCGGCATAAGTTCCTCCCATAAAATAAGGTAGTTGCTGTTATTATACTCCCCCAAAAGGGAAAAGAAAAGGTGAAAATCTTCAAATTTCCAGCATGATAGTAAATTTTCCCCTTTACTTTACCATGGATTCTCGGTATACTAATGAAGTATCTGTGTATAAACTGTATCTTTTACCGGTTTCAATATATAGGAGAGGACTAGACCATGATTACCACTGACGAACTGAAAGTGCAGCTGGCCGATTACGGTACCGCTGTCAAGGATCTGGAAGAGGCTCTGGCCATTGATGCTTCCCGCAAGCGTGTGCAGGAGCTGGAGCATACCATGTCCCGCCCCGGCTTTTACGATGACGCCGAGCTGAGCAAAAAGGTGTTTGACGAAGTCGGCGACCTGAAAGGCAAGCTGAATCGCTTTGAAAAACTGCAGGGCCTGTACGACGACGCCGAGACCATGCTGGTGATGCTGGACGAGGAGTACGACCCCGAGATGGTGCCCGAGGCGGAGGAAGCTGTCAATGCCGTGGGCAAGGCTGTGGACGAGCTGCAGCTGATGACCATGCTGAACGGCGAGTATGACCACAGCAACGCCATCCTGACGTTCCACGCCGGTACCGGCGGCACCGAGGCACAGGACTGGGCCGAGATGCTCTACCGTATGTACAACAAGTGGGCCGCCGCCCATGGCATGAGCGTGGAAGTGCTGGACTATCAGGACGGCGACGAGGCCGGCATGAAGAGTGCTTCCATGATGGTCAAGGGCGCAAACGCCTACGGCCTGCTCAAGAGCGAGAACGGCGTCCACCGTCTGGTGCGCGTCTCTCCGTTTGACGCCAACGCCCGCCGCCAGACCAGCTTCGCCTCGCTGGAAGTGATGCCTGAGCTGGACAACACCATCCAGGTGGACATCCGCCCCGAGGACATTGAGATGCAGGTCTACCGCTCCTCTGGTGCCGGCGGCCAGCACATCAACAAGACTTCTTCCGCGGTCCGTCTGATCCACAAGCCCACCGGCGTCGTGGTCAGCTGCCAGACCCAGCGCAGCCAGTTCCAGAACCGTGACTACGCGATGGAAATGCTGAAAGCAAAGCTGTATCAGATCGCAAAGCAGCAGCACATGGACAAGATCGAGGACATCAAGGGCGTCCAGAATGAGATCGCCTGGGGCCACCAGATCCGCAGCTATGTCTTCATGCCCTATACCATGGTCAAGGATCACCGCACCAACTACGAGACCGGCAACGTCGATGCCGTGATGGACGGCGACCTCGACGGCTTCATCTTCGCTTACCTGAAAGCCGCTTCCCGTGGCGAGCTGCAGGACACCTGATCATCCCTGTAAATCACAAAACCGCTCATGCGTTCTTCACACGAAGACTGCATGGGCGGTTTTTCTGTTGTTTATGATTCAGTGTCCCGCTTTGCTGGGAATCTCCTGCAACTCAAAACGGTACTCCTGCGGGCAATCCGGGTACTTTTCTTGATCCACCTTGCTCAAAAACATCTCCAGCGGGCGGAGCCAGAGCCCGCCGTCACCGTAAAGCTTGCGGTAAATGACAAACGGGACCCCAGTCTCGGAGTCGTTGGCGACCCCCTCCACCAGATAATAGTCCCCTTTGAAGTGGCGGTATACCCGCCCGATCTGCAATTCACGCATGAGCAAAACTCCTTTAGGTCAGGTCTGCCAGAATATCCGGCCAGAGAGCTTCTTCCTGCCGCTGGGCCGCGAAGAAACAGTCCAGATACATTTTGTTGGCAGCGGCCAGAATGGTGCTGCGGAGGAGCCATTTCTCGGTGGCGGCATCCACGGCGAGGTCCCGGATGGTATTGCGCGCCCCGAACACAAAGGGCAGGCAGTTTTCCATCTCGTCGCAGAAGTAGTTGTAGGCTTCCTCGGCGGTGCAGTGCGCGCGCTGCATCTGGAACAGCGCGTCGATGTTTTCCATCGAGAGCACGGTCTTGGAAACCGCAATATACATGAGAGAAGCAAGCTGCTCCCGGGTATACTTCTTTTTGACGGGGTGACTGATGATGCCTTTCTTCACATAGTTGCTCACCATGGAGGGGGTGAGCTCCACCCCGGGGAAATCCCGGAAATAGCCGTTGATGAACTGGACGGTCTGGTCCAGATACAGCCCCACCTGGGGCAGGTCACTGTACCGGGGCAGGGCAAAGCCTGCGGCACAGGCCGCAACGCGGCGGTTCAATTCCTGTTTCATGCTGTCAGTATAGCGCATTTTAAAATGAGGGTCAACGGGAAAACAAAAACTTTTTAAATAATTTTTGAAATCTGTTGACAGGTTTTTGAAAAACTGATATAGTGTTTTTACAACCAGAGAAAAACGCGGCAGACGTCCGCTTGTAAGATAGGGAGAATTGCTATGAAAACCAAGATCGTTGTGGACTCGGCTTCCAGCCTGTACGCATTGAAAGGTGTGGACTTTGCCTGCGTCCCGCTTAAGATCATCACTGACGATGCCGAATATTTAGACGATGGCACGCTGGATGCTGTGGGCATGGCCCGGACCCTGCGCACCTATAAGGGGAAAACGTCCACTTCCTGCCCCAATGTCAGCGATTGGCTGGCCGCCTATGAGGGGGCCGATGAGGTCTATGCCATCACCATCACGGGCACTCTCTCGGGCAGCTACAACGCGGCCCAGCTGGCGGCGGAAGAGTATCAGCAGGAGAACCCCGGCAAGCGGGTGTTCGTGCTGGACAGCCTTTCCACCGGCCCGGAGCAGTACCTGCTGGCGGAGCACCTGCAGAGCGAGCTTGCCGCCGGTCACGAGTTTGACGCCGTCTGTGAGGAGATGCTGCGCTACCACAAGCACACCCATCTGCTCTTTTCGTTGGAATCGCTGGCCAATCTGGCCCGCAATGGCCGGGTGAAGCCCGCCGTGGCCGCTGTGGCGCGGATGCTGGGCATCCGGGTCATCGGGCAGGCCAGCGAGATCGGCGAGCTGGATGTTCTCTGCAAGACCCGCGGGGAGCACGGTGCTCTAGAGCGCATCGTGCTGGAGCTCAAGGACCACGGCTACAACGGCGGCAAACTGCAGATCTCTCACTGCGACAACCCCGCGGCGGCCGAGCGCCTCAAGCACATGGTGCAGGCGGTCTTTGACGGGGCTCAGGTGACGGTGACGCCCTGCGGCGGCCTGTGCAGCTACTATGCAGAGCTGGGCGGCCTGCTGGTGGGCTATGAGGACGGCGAAGCCTGAGCTTGATAAAACAGGAAAAACGCGCTATACTATCTTCATTCCAAAAAACTGACGGGGGAGAGAGGTGGCGCGGATGTTCTTTCGACTGCCGATCGTAAAATTTTTCAGCAGACTTCTCAACAGGGCTACCATTACGGTGGCCCTTGTTCTGTTGCAGGCGGGCTGGCTGCTCTGGGCGTTCAGCTACCTGACCACAGGCCGGATATGGGTCAATGCGGCACTCCGGCTGCTCAGTCTGTTCATCGTGCTGTATCTGGTCCGCAAGGATGAGGACAGCTCTTATAAGATCATTTGGATCGTTCTGATCGGTCTGCTGCCGCTGCTGGGCGGAGCCCTGTATCTGGTATTTGGCAACAAAGCACCCTCCAAAGGGATGCGCCGCCGGATGCAGAGCGTGGAGAAAGCCCACACGGGAGATCTGGCCCAGCAGCCCGGGCCGGCGCGGCAGCTGGCGGGGGATCATTTTTCCGGCCTGAGCCGCTATGTGGCCCGGTACGGTCCGTTCCCGGTATGGGATAAGACACAGGCGCGGTATTTTTCCTGCGGAGAGGCCATGTACCCGAAGCTGCTGGCCGATCTGGAAAAAGCCGAGAAATTCATCTTTCTGGAATACTTCATTGTCCGCTCCGGCAAAATGTGGAGTGGCGTGGAAGAGATTTTGATGCGCAAGGCCGCGCAGGGGGTGGATGTCCGCCTGATCTACGATGATTTTGGCAGTCTTCTGGGCCTGCCCAAGGATTTCGTGGTCCGGATGGAGCGGCATCACATCCGCTGCATCCCGTTCAACCCGGTGGTGCCGCTGGTCTCCGTGGTGATGAACCACCGGGATCACCGCAAGATCGTGGTGGTGGATGGCAGTGTGGCCTACACGGGCGGCGTCAACCTGGCGGATGAATATATCAACGCGGAAAAACGCTTTGGCTACTGGAAAGATGCCGCCATCCGGCTGGAAGGAGCCGCCGCCTGGAATTTTACGGTCACATTCCTCAACGTCTGGAACGCGTTCCGCCCCAGTGAGACGGATTATACCCCCTTTGCCCCAACGCCGGAGCAGCTGCCCGAGACTTCGGACGGGCTGGTGCAGCCCTACGCGGACAGCCCGCTGGACGAGGAAAACGTGGCTGAGACGGTTTACCTGAACATTCTGGCCCAGGCCAAGCGCTATGTCTATCTCTATACGCCCTACTTTTCCGTGGGGCAGGAGCTGCTGGGGGCCATGAAAGGCGCAGCCAAGCGGGGCGTGGACGTCCGGCTCATCCTGCCCGGCATCCCGGACAAAAAGCTGGTCTTCCGGCTGACCCGCTCCTACTACGTGCCTCTCCTCCGGGCCGGGGTGAAAATATACGAGTACACGCCCGGTTTCCTCCACGCCAAGTGCTATGTCAGTGACGACCATGTGGCCGTGGTGGGCAGCATCAATATGGATTACCGCAGTTTGTTCCTCCACTTTGAGTGCGGCACCCTGCTTTACCGCAACAGCCAGATCCTGGCCCTGCGGGACGATGCCCTCAACACCCTGCGCAAATGCCGGGAAGTGCAGCTCTCGGACTGCCGCACCAACCTGCTGGGCACCCTGCTGGACAGTGTGCTCCGCCTGCTCAGCCCCCTGATGTGATTCGGTTGGATTCGGAACCATGAATATTCTTGGGAGCCTCCGGGTAAACTTTCCCCAAAAGCCTCCGCCGGATCAGGGCGGATGGAAAGGGGAGCGTAACAAATGAAACTGAAACACACGGCGCTTTGGAGCGGAGTGGTGGCAGCGGCGCTGCTGCTGACGGCCTGCGGCAAATCGAATTCCGGCTCCGGCAGTATGAGCTCGTCCGGCATGAGCAGCAGCACCGCCAGCACGGCTCAAAATGGGGCCTGGAAAACCGGCCTGGGAGTCCTGACCGAGACAACGGACGACCACCGCACAGGCAAGATCAACCTTGTGGCGGCGGCTGTCCTGCTGGACGGTGAGGGGAAGATCATCGACGTGACCTTTGATGAGCTGGAGAGCACCATCTCTGCCGATGGCAGCGGGGTGCTCTCCATGCCTACGGATTACCGCACCAAGCGCCAGAAAGGGGACGATTACCCGCTGGCGGCGGCCTCCGGCATCAAAAAAGGGTGGACGGAGCAGGCGGATGCCTTTGCCGACTACCTCAAAGGGATGACAGCCGAAAAAGTTGCCAAGCTGGAGACGGAGGAAGACGGGAAGCCCAAGGATGCCGACCTGCTTTCCAGCTGCACCATTGCCATTGACGGTTACCGGGACGCCGTTGCGAAGGCCTGCGCCAACGCCGGGGCGCTGGGTGCCGCCAAAGGCGACCGGGTCTCGCTGGGGATTGAGGCAGCCAACGCTTCTTCGGACGTGACGGCCACCGATGACAAAGATGTCAACGCGCAGGTGGATGTGACGATCGTGGCCCTGACCACCGATTCCGATGGCCGGGTGACCAGTGCCATCGGGGATATGGCGGAGCCCGCCCTGACCGTGATGTCGGACGGCAATGTCATGGCTCCGGACGCCGTGAAAACCAAGCTGGAGCAGGGCGACAGCTACGGGATGCGGGGTGCTTCCTCTCTGGGCAAGGAGTGGTACGAGCACAGCGAGGGCTTCTGCTCTTACCTCAAGGGAAAGACCGCTGCAGAGATCGCAAAGCTCCCGGCGGAGGACTCGGATGCGGACCTGGCTGCCCTGTGCACCATTGATGTGACCGAGCTGCAAAAAGCTGCCGCCAAAGCGCTGGAAGAAGCAAAATAAAGGATGGTTTTTGAAGCCGCTCTGCAAAGGGCGGCTTTTTGCGATGTTTTGGAGGAAACTTTGGCAGAATGCTCGAAGTTGCGGCGTGCTCTTTGGATAGAATGCCAGCCAAAGAAATGGGATATCGCGTATGCCCGCCAGCACGGCATCAAAGTGCTGGCCAACATTGAGGCGGCGCTGGCAGAGTAACCCCGCGATACTTGTGCAGATTCACCGCCATAAGGGCGGAATGGCCCTCTCAAACCGTCAAACTGCGAAAAAACGCGTTTGCCTCTTGCAAAACGGAGGCAAACGCGTTATTCTATAGTCACAGTTTAACAATTTAGCATGGTAAAGCGGTGAAACGAAGCCGCCCGCCCCGATCGATACGGGGCTGGTGCCATGGGACCATGAGAGGGGAAGATCTTATGAAACGAATCGTATCTGCATTTTTGGCCGGTGCCATGGCACTGAGCCTAGCTGCCTGTGGTGGTGCTTCCAGCACGGCTGCTTCTTCCACGGCTTCCAGCGCGGCGGCTGGTTCTGCCGCTGCTGCCGCTGCTTCCGCTGCCTCGGACGCGGACAGCGACCTGGCCTATATCCAGTCCAACGGCAAGATGGTCATTGGCTACACCGTGTATGAGCCCATGAACTACACCGATGCTGACGGCAACTTTACGGGCTTTGACACCGAGCTGGCAACCGCCGTCTGCGAGAAGCTGGGCGTGGAGCCGGAGTTCGTGGAGATCAACTGGGACACCAAGGAGACCGAGCTGGCCGCCAAGAGCATTGACTGCATCTGGAACGGCCTGACCCTGACGGATGACCGTGAGGAGAACATGGCCTGCACCAAGCCCTACGTCAAGAACGCACAGGTCGTTGTGGTCAAGGATGGCACCGAGTACACCTCCACCGCGGACCTCGTGGGTAAGACCGTGGTCGCCGAGGCCGGTTCCGCCGGTGAGACCACCATCCAGGAGGACGAGAACCTGGCACAGGCCGATTATGTTTCCAAGAGCGTCCAGACGGACTGCCTGATGGAAGTCGCCGCCGGCACCGCCGACGCTGCTGTGCTGGACCTGACCCTGGCTTCGGCCATGATCGGCGAGGGCACCGATTACGCCAACCTGAAAATGGTGGACGAGCTGAATGTGGAAGAGTACGGCGCGGCATTCCGCAAGGGCAGCGATGTGGCCGCCGCTGTGGACACCGCCTTTGACGAGCTCAAGGCCGAGGGCACCATGGGCGCTCTGGCCGAGAAATATGGTCTGACTCTGGCGGAGTAAAAACCGAACGTACGTTTGAATTGATAGGTGTGTATTTGTGGCTGTGATTCTTGAGCGCCTTTCCGGCGCGTTTCTGCTCAACTGTGAGCTCTTTTTCTGGACACTGGTGTTCTCCCTGCCGCTGGGGCTGGTGGTGGCGTTTGGCTCCATGAGCCGCTGCGCCCCCCTGCGCGGCGCGGTCAAGACGTTCGTCTGGATCATCCGCGGCACCCCGCTGATGCTTCAGATCATCGTCATCTATTTAGGCCCGGGCCTGATGGGCTTCAATAACCCCTGGCCCTCCGGCTCCAACGGCCGTCTGGTGGCAGCGGTGGTGGCTTTTGCCATCAACTACGCCTGCTACTTCTCGGAGATCTACCGCGGCGGCATCGAGGCGGTGCCCAAGGGCCAGACGGAGGCCGGGCAGGTGCTGGGCATGACCAAGACCCAGATCTTCTTCAAGGTCACACTGCTGCAGGTGGTCAAACGTATCCTGCCTCCCATGGGCAATGAGATCATTACCCTGGTCAAGGATACCTCGCTGGCCAACACCATTGCAAACAAAGAGATCATCATGATGGCAAAGGAATACAGCGCAAAGGGCCTCATCTGGCCGCTGTTTTCCACCGCGATCTTCTTCCTCGTTTTTGTGGGAGCCCTCACGCTCCTGCTCAACTGGGCCGAGAAGAAGATGGACTATTTCCGCTGCTGAGGAGGGCGAAACATTATGGCATTACTCGAAGCCTCCGGCATCGGGAAAAATTTTGAGGACACCAAGGTCCTCAAGGACATTTCACTGACTTTGGAAAAAGGCGAGGCGCTGGCGATCATTGGTTCCTCCGGTTCTGGCAAAACCACGCTGCTGCGCTGCCTCAACTTTCTGGAGCGGCCGGACACCGGCGTCATCAAGGTCAACGGTGAGACCATGTGGGATGCCGCCGACCCCGCCACCCAGCGGGAGAGCGAGATCCGCAAAAAGCGGCTCCACTTCGGCCTCGTGTTCCAGAACTTTAACCTCTTCCCGCAGTACACGGCCCTGCAGAATGTAATGCTGGCCGGAGAGCTGCTGGCAAAGGAGCGGCCGGATTATAAGGCCAACAAAAAGGCCATCCACGCCGAGCTGGAAGCACAGGCCAGAGAGCTGCTGGCCCAGATGGGCCTCTCGGAGCGGGCAAACCACTACCCGCACCAGCTCTCCGGCGGCCAGCAGCAGCGCGTGGCCATTGCCCGCGCGCTGGCTCTCCACCCGGACATCCTCTGTTTTGACGAGCCCACTTCCGCGCTGGACCCGGAGCTGACCGGCGAAGTCCTCCGGGTGCTGCGAGACCTGGCCGATCGGAAGACCACGATGATCATCGTCACCCACGAGATGCACTTTGCCCGCGACGTGGCAGACCGCATCCTCTTTATGGATGGCGGCGTGGTGGTGGAAGAGGGCCCTGCCAAAGAGCTCATCGACCACCCCAAGGAGGAGCGCACCAAACAGTTCCTGGCACACTATTCCGAATAAAACGCATCAGAAAAGCCCGTTCCGTGAAAGCTTCGCGGAACGGGCTTTTTGTGTCATAGGGGAGGAAAATCAGCGCTTGTGGTACTTGCGGTCCTCTTCCTCATAAACCGGCTCACAGGTCAGGTACATGCCCAGCCGTTTGATGGTATCGGTGTCCACACTGGACAGGATGACGGTCGAGTGCATGTCGCAGCCTTTCAGCATGGAGAGCTGGCGCAGGGCCTTGGCGGCAGTCTCGTTCTCGGCAGCCGAGCTGGAAAGGGCAATCAGGATCTCGTCGGTATGCAGGCGGGGGTTCTTGCTGCCCAGATAATTGGTTTTCAGGGTCTGGATGGGCTCAATGGCGCGGCAGGAGACAAGGTCTTCTTCCTGGTCGATGCCGGCCAGCTTCTTGAGGGCATTCAGCAGGGCAGAGGAAGCAGCACCCAGCAGAGGGCCGGTCTTGCCGGTGACAACGGTACCGTCCGGCAGCTGGATGGCGGCAGCGGGAGCACCGCCGGTCTTCTCAGAGACAGCGTGAGACTGCTGCTCTACCGGGCGGCTGCCCACGGTGAGGCCTGCCTGATTGAGGAGCAGTTCCAGCTTGAACAGCTCACTGCTGGCGTTTCCGCTGACTTTCTGGTCGCACAGGGCCTTGAAGTAGCGGCGGACGATCTCATTGCGGGAAGCCTCGCGGCAGACAGCATCATCCACAATGCAGTTGCCGGCCATGTTCACGCCCATGTCGGTGGGAGAGTGGTAGGGGCTCTTGCCCGCGATCAGCTCAAACATGGCGTTGACCACCGGGAAGATCTCAATGTCGCGGTTGTAGTTGACAGCGGTCTTGCCGTAGGCCTCCAGATGGAACGGGTCGATCATGTTCACATCGTTCAGGTCTGCGGTAGCGGCCTCGTAGGCCAGGTTGACCGGGTGTTTGAGGGGAATGTTCCAGATGGGGAACGTTTCAAACTTGGCGTAACCGGCCTTGACGCCTCGCTTGTACTCGTGGTACAGCTGGGACAGACAGGTGGCCATTTTGCCGCTGCCGGGGCCGGGGGCCGTGATGACCACCAGCGGGCGCTGGGTCTCGATGTACTCGTTCTTGCCGTAGCCCTCGTCGCTGACGATGCGGGCCACATCGTTGGGGTAGCCGGGGATCTTGTAGTGGCGGAACGTCCGGATGCCCAGCCCGTTGAGCCGCTGCTCAAACTGCTCCACCTCGGGGGCGGCGGTGTACATGGTGATGCAGACACTGCCCACAAACAGGCCAACGCCCTGGAACGCGTCGATGAGGCGGAGCACGTCCAGATCATAGGTGATGCCGTAATCACCGCGAACCTTGCTGCTGATGATGTCCTCCGCGCTGATGACGATGACGATCTCCGCCTGGTCTTTCAGCTGGAGCAGCATCTGCAGCTTGGAATCCGGCTGGAAGCCGGGCAGCACGCGGGAGGCGTGGTAGTCATCAAACAGCTTGCCGCCAAACTCCAGGTAGAGCTTGTTGTCAAACTGGGCAATGCGCTCCCGGATGTGCTGGGACTGCATGAGAAGATATTTATCGTTGTCAAAGCCTTTTTTCATTCGTTGACCCCTCTTCCTGTTTCAATAACACAATGCTAATAGTATACCACACCAATTACGGCTCTGCAATTGGATTCTGCGAGAAAATGACAAAAACCGCAGCCTGCCTGCATAAGACTGCAAGTGGACTGCGGTTTTGAAAATCGGTCAGACGCGCGGCACGGGGGAGGGGATGTTCTCCCGCTCACAGACGGTCTGGATGAATGCCCGTACCTGGGGCAGCTCCGTTTCCCGCCTGCGGTAGAGCAGGTAGGTGGAGCGGGTGAGCGGCGTGCCATCCGCAAAGAAGAGCGGCTCGGCAATGCCGTCAAAGTAGGAGAGGCAGATCTCCGGCACGATGCTCCAGCCCAGACCTGCCTTGACCATGGCCACGCAGGTGGAAAGGCCCTCCACATTCAGGATGCTGGAGGGCTCCAGCTTGTGCTCCATCAGCCAGCGGGCTTTCATGCTCTGGTGCTCGGGATTCGCGTCCCGGTCAATGTACCGCAGCTCTTCCAGCGGCGTGTCCGCATTGGCCTTGTTCCGGATGAGACAGACGGATTCCCGCTCCAGCAGGAGTTTGCCCTCGTCCCACTCGCACTCGCCCCGCATGATGGCAATGTGGGGGCGGCCGGTCTGCATCTGCCGCACGCACTCCCGGCTGTGCTCACTGTAGATCTGAAGCTTGACCTCCGGGTAGTGGGTGGTGTACTGCGCCAGCACTTCCGGCAGGCGGTAGGTGGAGTAATCAATGGAAGTAGCGATGCGCAGCGTACCGCTGACGATGCCGCGGCCTTTCTGTAGCCGCTCCCGCAGGTCCTCAAAATCCTTGGTGGTGTGCAGGAACGTCTCTCGTGCCGCCTCCCCGGCGGGTGTCAGGGTCACGCCGTGCTTGCTGCGCAGGAACAGGGTGGCACCCAGTTCGGACTCCAGGTTCTGCAGCCGCTTGCTCAGGGTAGGTTGTGCCAGATAGAGCTTCTCCGCCGTCCGGGTCAGGTTGCCCGTCTCGGCAAGGGTCAGGAAGATCTGCAGATCTTTTTCATCCATAGCATGTTCCGTCCTTTTTTCGGTCTTTTTTTCAGTATACTGTTTTGTGGACGGATGCGCAAGCCCATGCCGCTCCATCTTACTGGTTGTTGCGGTAGTAGTTGATGAGGCAACCGTCGGCAATGATCTGGCGCTCAGGCTCGGTCAGGGCACCCGTGGAGACCGGGAACTCAGTGACCGTGCCGTCTGCCTTGACGACGTAAGCGGAGAAGCTGGCCTTATTTTCCAGCACAGCCTGCCGCAGGCCGGGGATGAAGATGTAATCGCCCAGAGCAAAGACTTCCGGGTTTTCCACCAGGAACGGGGTCATGCCCCAGTTGATGCAGTTGGAGCGGTAACGCTTGGTGGCGTACTGCTTGGCAAAGTTGGCGGAAGCGCCCATGACGCGCTGACAGGAAGCGGCCTGTTCACGGGCGGAACCGTCACCCGGCATATTGGCGAAGATGGTGGAGCCGATGTCAGTGTTGGCAGGATCGTTGGCGATGCCGGCCTTGGTCAGGGCAGCATAGACATTCAGGACTTCCTCGGGCAGGGCCTTGCCCGCCTCACGGTCCCGCTCGATCTGGCGCACCTCTTTGCTGCGGGAGACGTACTGGGGGTCGCGGCGGCTCAGGGCGAACTCGGACAGGCGCTCGGGGTTGGAGCGGTAGGAAGAAGTCTCACCGGAGGGGATGAGCTCATCGGTGGTGGTCACGGGGTCGGTGATGTAGGAGCAGACCTTGACCAGCAGGTCGTCGGTCAGGGCAGGCATCTCAGGCCAGTCCTTGATGTTGGGGCCGAAACGCAGCTCGGTTTCCGGCTCGGCATGGCCCCAGCCGTTGTAAACACGCTTTGCGTAAAGGTTTGCGTTGTAGTGGTACTCGGGCTTGGTGTACTCGATGTCCAGATCGGTGGCAGCGGTCAGCTTGCCGCCGTTGGCAGCGGTAGCGGCAATGGAACGTGCATCCATCAGCGCCACGGCACTCATCTGGCCCTCGCCCGGCTTGGAACCCTCACGGTTGGGGAAGTTGCGGGTGGTGTGGCGGATGGAGAACTCGCCGTTGGCCGGGCAGTCGCCTGCGCCGAAGCAGGGACCGCAGAAGCACTCGCGCATGATGGCACCGGCGTCCACCAGGTCGGAGGCGCGGCCATTGCGGATGAGCTCGGCCAAAGCCGGCATGGAGCCCGGGTAGATGCTCAGGGTAAAGGCACCGTTGCCGCAGCTCTTGCCGCGCAGGATGTCGGCAGCGGCGCAGATGTTATCGAACGTGCCGCCGGCGCAGCCTGCGATCTCGCCCTGATCCACCCAGACAGCGCCATCGTGGTACTTGCTGTCCAGGTTCATCTTGGCACCCTTGATCTGCTTGTTGGCCTCTTCCTGTACCAGATGCAGGATGTCCTTGGCGTTGGCCTGCAGCTCGTGGATGGTGTAGGTGTTGGAGGGATGCATGGGCATAGCGATGGTGGATTCAATGGTGCTCAGGTCGATGGAGACGCAGCCGTCATAGTAAGCGACCTCAGCGGGGCTCAGCTTCTTGTAGTCCTGCGGACGGCCATGCAGAGTGTAGTAGCGCTGGGTCTCCTCATCGGTCACCCAAATGGAAGACCAGCAGGTGGTCTCGGTGGTCATCACGTCAATGGCATTGCGGTACTCGATGGGCAGGGAAGCCACGCCAGGGCCGACGAACTCCATGACCTTGTTCTTGACATAGCCGTTCTTGTAGACTGCGCCGCAGATGCTCAGGGCCACATCGTGGGGGCCGATGCCGACGCGGGGGGTGCCGGTCAGGTAGATGGCGATGACGCCGGGACGGGCGAAATCGTAAGTGCGGCAGAGCAGCTGCTTGGCCAGCTCGCCGCCGCCCTCGCCCACGGCCATGGTGCCAAGAGCACCGTAGCGGGTGTGGGAGTCGGAGCCCAGGATCATCTTGCCGCCGGCAGCCATCGTCTCACGGTTGTAGCTGTGAATGTTGGCCATGTTGGTGGGCACATAGATGCCGCCGTACTTGTGAGCAGCGGAGAGAGCAAACTTGTGGTCATCCTCGTTGATGGTGCCGCCCACAGCGCACAGGCTGTTGTGGCAGTTGGTCAGGACATAGGGGATGGGAAACTGCTTCAGGCCGGAAGCGCGGGCCGTCTGGATGATGCCGACATAGGTGATGTCGTGGCTGGTCATGGAGTCGAACTTCAGGCGCAGGGCGTCGGGGTCATCGCTCTGGTTGTGAGCCTGCAGGATGCCGTAGGCCATGGTGCCCTTGGTGGCCTCCTCTTTGGTGGTAGCGCGGCCGGACTTCTGGGCCACTTCCTCGGGGCAGGAGCAGATCGTTTCGCCGTTGACCAGGTAGATGCCGTTCTCATACAGTTTGATCATAGCAGATAGTTCCTTTCTAAAACCGGGTGGTACTGATATTCTCTTTCATCCCGTGGGGGAGATTCTTTCTGACCCTAGAATACCGCACTTTTATCATTCTGTAAAATAGCTGGTTTTTATCGTGAACCATTCTATTTTTAGATGATTCAGCAAATGAAAACAGCCTCGGCAGGGGAGACTGCACGGGGCCGTTTTCACACTCGGTTTCTGTGGCAGCCCGCACCAGAACGATGGGATTGGAGACATCCAGTATGATATTTGTAAAATACGGAATTTTCATCACATCCATTTCCCGGAAGAATGGATGCAAAAAGGCCGCCCATCCCCCGGCGGGAGGAAAAAAGCGGCCATTTGAAAAATAGATTCAGTTTTTGTGTTCCAGCGTATCGCGGAGAGCCTCGTGCTCCTCGTGCAGTTCCTCTTTCAGCAGGTGGTCGATCTCGCCTGCTTCCTGCCGGATCTCGGCAAGGTCCTGCTCAATGGCGGGGTTGTCCTCCAGATCTTCCCGAATGAACATCAGCGCGAAGCAGATGATCAGCAGCGGGCAGGACCACCAGATGGCCCGGGCGGCAAAATGCTCCACGGCCACCCAGCCAAGGCCCGCACCCACGCCAAACAGGAAGATGATGCCAAAATAATGGTAAACTTTGCGCAGGGCTTTGGGGTCGTGCCTGACGATCCAGACAGCCAGAGCTTCCATGCCGCCGCGCATGTTGCCGATGCACATGGTGCTGGCGTATGCATAGCCGTTCACCTTGCGGAACGTCTGTACCTGCATGGCGCAGGAGAACGAGACGACGGCGTTGGCCAACAGGTTCAGCTCCTGCGGGAAAAATCCCACGCTGAACAGGAGCAGGATCTCTGCCAGAACGATCATCTGCCGCCAGTGCAAGGCTTTCAGGCTCTGGAAGTGTTCCCGGAACAGTTCCGCCGCCAGAATGCCGGAAGCGAAAGCGACCAGCGGGATCAGGTAATGAAGCGCTTTGAGAAAATCTCCGGTAAACAGGTGCTGGCTCAGCAACACGATGTTGCCCGTCTGGGCATTGGCGTAAACCTTGCCGCGGAAAAAGTAGGTATATGCGTCCTGTAAGCCGCCTGAAAGAGACAAAAATATGGCCGTGACGAACGATTCCGACATCTGGCCGTGCAGCAGGCGCTTGGACGCCGAGCTGGTTTGCATGGAGTATTCCACCTCTCTTGAATTTCAAAGACTGCCGCCGCAAAAGGCAGCTCCTTTATTATAAGCACATTTGGCAAAAAGCACAAGATAGATTCCGGGGTATGGCTGACATGTGGAAATGATATGCCAGCCAAAGGCGGACTCTGCATTTTTGCATTCTGGAGCCGGATGTGCTAGAATAAGGCCACACAATTCTGAACAATGCCAAAGGAGAGCATCCTATGCCGAATATCATCGAGATCACCGATTTTCACGCCCCGGAGTTGGACCCCTACGCCCGGCTGACCCAGAACCAGCTGCGCAATCGTCTGGAGCCGGAGAAAGGCATCTTTATTGCCGAGAGCCCCAAAGTTATTTCCCGGGCGCTGGATGCAGGCTATCAGCCGCTCTCCCTTTTGATGGAGCGCAAACAGATCACCGGCCCGGCGGCAGAAATCCTGACCCGCTACGGGGATGCTCCTGTTTACACGGCGGATCGAGAGCTGCTGGCGGCTCTGACGGGCTTTGAACTTACCCGGGGCGTGCTCTGCGCATTCCGCCGTCCGGCACCCCGTTCCGTGGAAGAACTCTGCAAAAATGCCCGGCGGGTGGCGGTTCTGGAGGGCATTGTGGATTCTACCAACGTGGGGGCCATCTTCCGCAGTGCAGCGGCCCTCAACATGGACACCGTCCTCATCAACCCCTCCTGCTGTGACCCGCTCTGCCGCCGGGCGGTGCGGGTGAGCATGGGAACTGTCTTTCAGGTGCCCTGGGCGCGGATCGGCCAGACGCCTGCCGACTGGCCGGAAAAGGGAATGGAGCAGCTCCATACGCTGGGCTTCAAAACGGCTGCCATGGCCCTGAGTGACCGTTCTGTCAGCATCGACGACGAACAGCTGGCCAAGGAACCCAGGCTTGCTATCGTGCTGGGCACCGAGGGCGACGGCCTGGCACATTCCACCATTGCCGCCTGCGATTATACCGTCAAGATCCCCATGTCCCACGGGGTGGATTCGCTCAATGTGGCGGCAGCCAGCGCCGTGGCGTTCTGGCAGCTGGGCAAACAGTAAAACGGGTTATTTTGCGCTCTTACCGGAAATTCTGGCTTTGAACCCCTCCCACAGGGCAACGACCCGCTCCCGGGGCAGGTAATAAAAGTAGAAAAATTAACAAAGAAAAAAGACCCTCGCCTTACAGCCCGGCCTATCTTAGGCCGCTGCGGCGGGGGTCTTCGGTTCCTGCAAAATCAGTTTTTGTCTTCGGACAGCTTGGTGATGAGCATCTGGTAGATCTCATTGCCTTTCAGGATGAACTGCTTTTTGACCAGCTCGGCGCTCAGACGGTCCGGGGTGCCCAAATCCAGGCAGAACAGCTCCTGGTCCAGCGCTTTGACCGTGCAGCGGACGGAACAGTGGCCGTCCGCTTTCTCGGTAATGCGGGCACTGTATTCCGCTTCCTTGCGGGCCCAGGTCTGGGCCCGCAAGACGGCAGCCACGGCCCGCTCCCGCACACTGCGGGGCAGATCGTAGGCCAGCTCCTGCGCTACCTTGCGGCCTTTCTCCGTGATGGCGTAGCGGTCGTTCTGCAAAGTGACAAGGCTCTGCCGGGTAATATCGTCCAGACAGGAGCCGATCTCAAAGTAATTGACCAGCGCTTCCTCCATCAGGGCGTTTTCGATCTCCGTCCGGGTAATGGGCCCGGCATTCTTGACCAGATAGCACAGCAGCAGCCGGATCTCGGTGCTGTTCGTCAGCCCGCCGGGACGTACTCCGGCAGTAAAAGCATCGTTGGCGGCCATCGTTCACACATCTCCTCTGGTTTTATTTTCTATTCCACCCTAGTATAAAGGGTTTCAGGCCGGATTGCAAGCCGCAACCGCAAAATCCGTCTCGATCCGTTTGTGGCTCTCCGGGGTGGAGTAGAGCCAGTGATCCAGGTGCCCCTCCGTGATGAAATACCGCAGCTCAAACCGATGGCTCTGGCTCAGGCTGTGGTTGACGATGACCAGCTTGATCTTCATTTTGTCCGGGAGGATATTTTTGATGTAGACACTCACAGGCTGGCCGGGGTGCAGGTCGGGGCAGCTTTCCGCCAACCCGGCCAAGTTGGGCGCGATCTCAATAAAGGTGCCGTATTCCTCCACGCTCCGCACGATGCCCACGACCGTTTCCCCTACGGTAAAAGCGGCGGCGTTCTCGGCCCAGGTGCCCAGCAGCTCCCGGATGGTGAGCACGAACCGCCCCTGTACATCCCGGCTCTTGATGGCGCACAGAATCTGCTGCCCTACGCTGACCCGGTCAGCGGGGGAAGAAATGCGGCTGACGGACATGCAATCAATGGGCAAAAGGGCGCTGATGCCGCAGCCCACATCACAAAACGCGCCAAAGGGTTCAATATGGGTCACGGTGCACGGCAGGATATCGCCGGGCGTCAGGGTGTCGAGATACTCCGCCTTGCACATCCGCTGGGCCTCAGCCCGGGAGAGCCGGTAGAACGGCTGGCCGCTCTCATCGGTATCCAGAGATTCAATGATAAAACAGGTGGGGCGGCCCACCCGTGTCAGCACGGCAATATCCCGCACCGAGCCGTTTTCCGCTCCGTCGGCACACTGGGCAAAGGGCATCACCGCTTTGGTGCCGCCCAGCTCAAAGCGGAGCTGCCGCTGGGTATCAAAGGCGAGGGCGGTGCTCTGCAAAATCTCGCGGTTGGCCATGGCGGCCCGCAGCTCCGCGGGGGAGAGGCGGTTCGCACTGCGGTAGTTGCTTTCGGTTCTGAATGTTTGCATCATCTTTCATTCCTCTTTCTCTTGTGTTTTGCCTGCGGTCCGGCTGGTGGCACCAGGCTGGTACACAATATGCGCAGCCGGCAGCAGATATTTGCATTTTGCACGAGTTTGGTTTATACTATATCTGTATGCGTGGGGTTGTGCCCCGCCCATACGGCCTGTACCACTTTGTACAAGCAGGAGGGATACACTTATGGACATTGCAGTGGGAGATACCATCCTCACCCGCAAAAAGCACCCCTGCGGCGCTGCAAGCTTTGAGGTGCTGCGCGTGGGCATGGATTTCAGGATCCGCTGCACGGGCTGTGGCCGCGAGGTCATGCTGCCCCGCGCAAAAATTGAAAAGAACATCAAAAAAGTCATCAAACCGGGCACGGTGTAGCGCCTTGCAGCTGTCAGCACATTCGGAAATTGTTGTAAGGAGAACTGCCCAATATGCCAAAAATGTTTTCCCAAATGGAGGCGGTCAGCCACCGGTTTGAGGAGCTTTCCATCCGCCTGAACCAGCCGGAAACGGCTGCAGACCCGGCGTTGTTCCGCCGCCTGATGCAGGAGTACCACGAGCTGGAGCCTGTGGTGGACGCCTACCGGAAGCTGGCTACCGCCAAAGATCATCTGGAACAGGCCAAAGCCCTGCTGGAGGGGGAGACCCTCGACGCGGACTTTAAGGAAATGGTACAGCAGGAAGTCAGCGAAAAGAGTCAGGATGTGGCGGAGCTGGAAAATAATCTCAAAATTCTGCTGCTGCCCAAGGATGCAAATGACGAAAAAAGCGTGATTTTGGAGCTGCGCGGCGGAGCCGGCGGCGAGGAAGCGGCCCTGTTTGCCCACAGCCTGATGCGGATGTACAGCATGTACGTCCAGAGCCGGGGCTGGGAGTGGGAAGTGCTCAACCTCAACGAGACCGAGCTGGGCGGCGTGAAAGAGGCCATCATCGCGGTGAACGGGCGGGGCGCCTACAACCGCCTCAAATACGAGAGCGGTGTCCACCGAGTGCAGCGAGTGCCGGAAACGGAGACGCAGGGCCGCATCCACACCTCCACGGCAACGGTAGCCGTAATGCCCCAGGCCGAGGAAGTGGATTTTGCGCTGGACATGAAAGACCTCCGCATTGATACATTCCGCTCTTCGGGTGCCGGCGGCCAGCACATCAACAAGACTTCCAGCGCCATCCGTGTGACACATCTCCCCACCGGCATGGTGGTAGAATGCCAGAACGAGCGCAGCCAGTTCCAGAATAAAGATAAGGCCCTTGAAATTCTGCGCAGCCGCCTGCTGGCCCAGAAGCAGAAAGAGCAGCAGGACGCCATCAATGCCAACCGGCAGGGGCAGGTGGGTACCGGCGACCGGAGCGAAAAGATCCGCACCTACAACTTCCCGCAGGACCGCTGCACGGACCACCGCATTGGCCTGACGGTCCATAATCTGGACAAGATCATGGACGGCAATCTGGATGAGATCATCGATGCGCTTGCCATGCGCGAGCAGGCTGAAAAGCTGCGCCAGCTGGACACGCAAAGCGATAGATAATACGCACGAAACGGTGTAAAGAAACTATACTTTACAGTAGAAAAGAGCGATGATTTGTATGAAAATAAAAACAGAACTTCGCCCGGCGGATGCGGCAGGCATCGCCCGCGGCGCAGAGCTTCTGCGGCAGGGAGAGCTGGTGGCGCTCCCTACGGAAACGGTGTACGGCATTGCAGCTGACGCCCGCAACGGGGAAGCCGTCAAAAAAATCTTTGTGGCAAAGGGACGCCCGCAGGACAACCCCCTCATCGTCCACATTGCAGGCCCGGACATGCTGCCCGGCCTTGTCAGTGAGGTGCCGGAGCGTGCCCAGCTGCTGATGGCGGCGTTCTGCCCTGGCCCCCTGACCATCATCATGCCCCGCGGCCCGGAGGTGGCAGCGGAGTGCTGTGCCGGTCTGGATACCGTGGGCATCCGGATGCCCAGCCACCCGGTGGTGCAGGCCATCATCCGGCAGAGCGGCTGCGCCTTTGCAGCCCCCTCGGCCAACCTCTCCGGCAAGCCCAGTCCCACCAACGCGCAGGACGTCTTTACCGATATGGATGGCCGCCTGCCGCTGATCCTGGATGGCGGCGAGTGCACGGTGGGCGTGGAATCCACCGTCATCTCGGTGGTGGGCGAGAAACCCACCCTGTTCCGCCCCGGCCACATTACATTGGAAGAGCTGGAACGCGCCCTCGGCGAGGAAGTGGAAGTTTCCAAGGCCATCCTCGAAAAGCTGCCGGAGGGCGCTGTGGTCCGCAGCCCCGGCATGAAGTATAAGCACTACGCCCCCAAGGCGGATGTGACCCTGCTGGAGGGCAGCTTTGAGCAGTTCAAGGCGTATGTGGACGCCCACGCCGACCAGAACCCCAGCTGTCTCTGCTTTACCGGCGAGGCCGAAAAGCTGGGAGTGCCCTGTGTGGAGTATGGCCGCGAGGGCGATGGTGCCGACCAGGCCAAGCACATCTTCCGGAGCCTGCGCGCACTGGATGAGCAGGGAGATTCCGTGGTCTATGCCCGCTGCCCCCGGAAAGACGGACTCTCCATGGCTGTTTACAACCGCCTGATCCGGGCGGCGGCGTTCCGGGTGATCAAGCTATGATCACGCTGGGCATTACGGGCCGCAGCGGCTGCGGCAAATCCACGGTCACGTCTATTTTTGCTGCACACGGTGTCCCGCTGGCCGATGCCGATCAGATGTCCCGGGAGATCTTGCTCCCGGGCTCGCCATTGCTGCCCCAGCTGGCGGAGCGGTTCGGGGGCGATATCCTCCGGGCAGATGGCACGCTGGACCGCCGCCTGCTGGCAGACCGGGCCTTTGCAACGCCGGAGGGCAAGCGGGCGCTGGACGCGCTGACCCACCCGGAAATCCTCCGTCGCATCCGGGCAGCGAAACAGGCGGCGCAGAAAGCTGGAAACCGCCTCTTTGTGCTGGATGGGGCTGTCATTGTGGGCACGGAGGCGGAAGCGGAATGTGACCGGTTGGCGGTCGTGACCGCTCCCTTTGCTACCAGTGTGGCCCGCATTGCGGCCCGGGACGGCATTTCACCGGAGATGGCTGCCCGCCGCCTGAATGCGCAGACACCCGAAGAAACACTGCGTGCCCATGCGGATTACGTCCTTTGCAACGACGGAGCGCTGGAGGCGCTGGAAGCTTCCGCCAACACACTGTGTGAGCAGCTGCTGGCTGAGGCGGCCGGGAAAGACGGGGTGGCGCGTCCATTTTGAAAAAATTGATGAAAGCCCTGGTGTTTCTGGCGCTGGTGGGGATGGTGGTGCTCTCGGTGCCGTCGGTCCGCGATCAGGTGGAGCAGCAGTTCTACCCCCGCAAATATCAGGCCCTTGTGGAGCAGTGGGCGCAGGCCTATCAGCTGGACCCGCTGCTGGTCTACTCGTTTATCCGCACGGAGAGCGGGTTTGACCCGGATGCCACCTCTACCGTAGAGGCCCGGGGCCTGATGCAGATGACGGAGGAAACATTCCTCTGGCTGCGGAGCAAGATCGCCCCGGACGAGGACCTGACATTTGGTGACCTCTACGACCCTGCCGTGAGCATCCGGTTTGGCTGCTACTACCTGCACCTGTGCATGGAACGCTACAGCAACGATGTAGCCACGGCAGCGGCTGCCTACCACAGCGGCTGGGGCACGGTGGACACCCTGCTGCAGATGGAGGAGCATTCCTCCGACGGGCAGACCCTGAAAGGCTTCCCGTACAACCAGATGCACCACTATGTGGAAAAGATCACCGCCTGCTACGGCGTGTACACCCGGCTTTACGGCACGCCGTGAGCTGGACAAAATTTGGTAAAACCGGCAGGAAAGACCCGCTGGTTTCAAATATTTAGGATAGAAAACAGAAAGGCAGGAGAAATTCTATGGCAGAAAAAACTCCGACCCAGCAGCTGGCCGAAAAGCTGCTCTATACCCCCGCTTACGCGGCGGACAAATCCGCAGATGTCAAAAAGGCAGCCGCCGATTTTGCAGAGGGCTACCGCAAGTTCCTCGATCACGGCAAGACCGAGCGCGAGGTGGCCGCTGAGAGCGAGCAGATGCTGAAAGACGCTGGCTACCAGCTGTTTGACCCCAAAAAGACTTACGCCCCCGGTGATAAGGTCTACTTCCTCCAGCTGAACAAGGCTGTCGTGGCTTCCACCATCGGCACCCGTCCCTATGAGGAGGGCTTCCACCTGGTCATTGCCCACACCGACAGCCCCCGCTTGGATCTGCGCCCCAACCCGCTGTACGAGTCCGATCATTTCAGCTATTTCAAGACCCACTACTATGGCGGCATCCGCAAGTATCAGTGGGGCACCATGCCGCTGGCCATCCACGGCGTGTTCTCCCGTGCCGACGGCACCACCGTCAGCGTGAATGTGGGCGAGGACGAGTCTGATCCCGTCTTCTGCATCACGGACCTGCTGCCTCATCTGGGGGCTGAGCAGAACGAGCGGAAGCTGAGCGAGGGCATCAAGGCGGAGGAGCTCAACATTCTCATCGGCTCCGAGGCTGTGGAGGATGCCGACATCAAGGAGGCCGTCAAGCTCAACACGATGATCCTCCTCAACGAGAAGTACGGCATCACCGAGAAAGACTTCACCCGCGCTGAGATCGAGGTCGTGCCCGCTTACAAGTGCCGTGACGTCGGCTTTGACCGCGCCCTGCTGGGCGCCTACGGCCACGATGACCGGGTCGATGCTTACCCCGCGCTGATGGCGGAGATCGAGACCAAGAACCCCGCGTTCACCACCGTCTGCGTCCTGACCGATAAGGAAGAGATCGGCTCCGACGGCGTGACCGGTATGCAGAGCATGTACGTCTTCCACTTTATGCAGCAGCTCTGCCGCGCCGCCGGTCAGGATGACATCATTGCATTCCAGAACAGTGTCTGCCTCTCTGCCGACGTGACCGCCGCTTACGATCCGTCCTGGGCCAGCGCCTTTGAGCCCAAGAACGGCACCTACGCAGGCCGCGGCATCGCCCTGTTCAAGTACACTGGCAGCCGCGGCAAGAGCGCTGCCAACGACGCTTCCGCCGAGCTGGTGGGCTATGTTACCCGCATGATGGACGAGAACGATGTGGCATGGCAGATCGGTGAACTGGGCCGTCTGGATCTGGGCGGCGGCGGCACCATTGCCAAGTATGTGGCAAACCGCGGCATCCCCGTCATTGACATCGGCGTGCCCGTGCTCTCCATGCACTCTCCGTTCGAGGTCATCCACAAGACCGACCTGTACATGGCTTACCGCACCTTCAGCCTGTTCTGCCAGTCTGCGGACTAAAAATAAAAAATATGTATGTCACGGCCACAGACTGTGACATACATATCATAAAAACATCTTTTCACAGAGCCGTCTGCACATTTTTGTGCGGCGGCTCTGTTTTTTGCGCAAAAGCCTTGACCTTCAACCGGCTTTAAGGTGTAATGTAAGGGCGGAGGTGAAGCAAATGAATATCAAACAGGCTTCCGAACAAAGCGGTGTGTCCGCCCCGAACATCCGCTTTTATGAAAAAGAGGGGCTCTTCACACCGGCACGCAGGCAGGGCAACGATTACCGCGATTACACCGCCGGGAACATCCGTACCCTCAAGCTCATCCGTATGCTGCGGATGCTGGATGTGCCGCTGCCTACCATCAAGGCGGTGCTGCGCGGGGAACAGCCCCTGCAGCAGGCGCTGCAAGCCCAGCAGACCGTGCTGGAGCAGCAGGCGGCGCAGCTGGCAGCAGCCATGCAGTTTTGCGCCGACCTTGCCCGGCAGGCTCCGCAGGCGGACACGCTGGATGTGGACGCCTGCCTGACCCGCATGGAAAGCCCCGCCCCGCAGCAGGGCTTCTTCTCCGGCTGGCTGCAGGATTACTGCACGCTGGCGCAGGTGCAGCATCAGAAGCACTTTTTCTTTATCCCGCAGGGCAGCATCAACACCCCGCAGGAGTTTACGGCGGCTTTGCAGGCCTACGCAGAGGAAAAGGAAATGCTTTTCGCCCTGACCAAAGAGGGAATGTACCCGGAGTTTTCGCTGGACGGCATCGCGTATAAGGCCTACCGCAACCCGGGCAAGTACCAGGACGAGATCTGCTGCGATGCCGTGCACCCCGAGCAGCTGGACACCGGACTGCCGCCCCGGCGGGAAAAGCTGCTGCGCATCCTGCGTATCGCTGTGCCGCCGGTGTGCACCTTTGTCGCTATTCTGGCGGCAGGGTGGTTGGTGACCGGCGGTGCAAGCTGGCTCTGGCTGGCGGTGCTGGTCTCTGCCGGGGTGCTGCTGGGACGCTGCTTTGAAAAGTGGCTGTAAGGCGCATTACCCCAGCGGCAGCGCCTCGGCTACGGTCAAAAAGGCATAGCCGTTATCCGTATACCAACGGATGATATCCGGCAACGCCTCGGCGGTGGTGCGGGTGGTGGCAGAGTCGTGCATCAGCACCACGCAGTGGATCTGCTCGCCGGTCTCCCGCACCACGTTGCGGTAGATGGTATCCGCGCTGGGGTGCCCGCCCACGGCGTCCTCGGCGCAGACGTTCCAGTCTACCCACTGCCAGCCGCGCTGTTCCACCTCGGTTTTCAGCTGCAGCATCAGTCCCTTGCCGCCGTAGCGGCGGCTCACGGTGTTGGTGCTGCCGCCGGGAAAGCGCAGGTACCGGATGCTTTCTGCGTCCACATAGGGCGCGATGCGCTCCTTTAGCAGGGCGATGTCCTGCCAGTAGGCATCAGAGCCGCAGTAGATGTCGCTGTATTCGTGGGAGGCAGAGTGGAGCGCGATTTGGTGCCCGGCGGCGGATGCTTCCGCCAACAATGGCAGATATTTTTCGTTGTAGCCCGTGGCAACGACAAAAAATGTCGCTTTGACCCCTGCATTGTTCAGAGCCTCCAGCACTGCGGGCGTTGTTTTGCTGGGGCCGTCGTCAAAAGTCAGGCAGACCCATTTTTCAGGTGGTGCAGGCGGCTGGGACACAGCGGGCTCAGAGCTGGGGGCAGGTGTGAGGAATTCCGTGTCCGGCACCGGGGTCAAATCGTTCTCCCGGCAGCCAATGAGCGGCGCCGCACCAAAGAAATTCCCGAGGCCAAACCCAAGCGCCGTGCCCAAGAACAACAGTGCTGCACCGAGCAGAAAATTCTTTTTGGAAAACCGCATCTCCAAAATCCTCCTTTGTAAGTTGTTTCTTGTTTCAAAGGGCCTTTTATAGGATATGAGCACCAAAAAAATCTATGAAAAAGCTTGACTTTCCAGGAGCAATATGATAATATACTCAAGCAGTCCGCACAACGGTTTCAACCTCAAAACCGCAGGATGCACCACCGATGTATGCGAAGGTGGCGGAACTGGCAGACGCGCACGTTTGAGGTGCGTGTGGTTTATCCTTGGGGGTTCAAATCCCCTCCTTCGCACTAAAAACCAGAACACATTGTGTTCTGGTTTTTTTGTTGTGCGGAGGAGAGGATTTGAACAGCACGGCCACGCCGTAGGCGGGGCAGTAAACAGCCCAGTGGGCTGTTTACGAGTGCGCGGGTTCTGGAACGTCAGGAATGTCTACCGGGGGAAATAGGGGAATCGTGCGGCAAATGATTGACATTTTACATGAATCTTGCTAAACTAATCAAGTTGGTATGTGCGGAAGTGGCGGAACGGCAGACGCGCTGGTTTTAGGCACCAGTTCTTCGTGAGTGAGGGTTCAAGTCCCTTCTTCCGCATAAAGACAGATGAGCTCATCAGCTTTGGCTGAGGGGCTCTTTTTGTTTATAATTCGCATTTCTTTTGCACATACTACCCCCAAACCGCAAAAGGGGGCAAAACGCGTGGAAGAGCAGAACCGCAGGAGCGGAAGAGGACGGTGGGTGAAGCTGGCAGCAGTGTATCTGCTGGCGGCGCTGGCCGCCGCGCTGGGCTGGCTGAACGCCTGCCTGCCGGACCGCGTGTACCTGGAACCTGAGCAGGCCCTTGTGCTGCCCCGGTTTGGCTGGGTGGAGCCGCTGCGCCTGCACGGGAGCCAGAATGTTGTCAGCACCCGCGCGGTGGGCAGCTACCAGACCACGCTGGCCCTGGGCGGCTGGCTGCCCGTCAAGACCATCCGCACGGTGGTGACAACACGCCCCAGCGTAACCGTCTGCGGGACGCCCTTTGGGGTCAAGATGTTCTCCGAGGGGGCGCTCATCGTGGGCTTTTCCGATGTGGACCGGGCAGATGGCAGCACCGCCAACCCCGCCAAGGCGGCGGGCCTGCACCTGGGAGATCGGGTGGTCTGCATCGGAGAAACCGCCACGGAAAACAATGACGCCGTGAAAGCTGCGCTGGACGCGGCGCAGGGAGCGGAAGTGGAGGTCATCTATATCCGCGGCGGGGAACAGCTGCAAACCACCCTGACCCCTGCCTGGGACGCCACGGCAGGCCAGTGGCGGGCCGGGATGTGGGTGCGGGATTCCTCGGCAGGGGTAGGGACCCTGACCTTTGCCGATGAGGAAAAGGGCGTGTTCGCGGGGTTGGGCCATCCCATCAGTGACAGCGATACCGGGGAGAGCATCGCCCTGCGCAGCGGCGAGATCGTGCCCTGCCAGATCACCGGATGCAGCAAGGGGACGGCAGGCAGTCCCGGAGAGCTGAAAGGCCGCTTCCTGAGTGCCCACGCCATCGGCACCATCCGGATCAATGGGGAAAACGGCGTCTACGGCAGCACCCGCGCCCAGTTTGCAGGCCAAAAGATGGAGGTGGCCTTTGCGCAGGAGGTGGAGGCTGGGGACGCTGAGATCTGGACGACCACCTCCGGCGAGACGCCCCGGGCTTACCGGGTCAAAATTGAGAAGATCAGCGATGCGGACCCCCGCCGCAACATGGTCCTCCGGGTGATGGACCGGGAACTGCTGGCCCAGACGGGCGGCATCGTGCAGGGGATGAGCGGGAGCCCCGTCGTGCAGAACGGCCGCCTGGTGGGGGCAGTCACCCATGTGCTGGTCAACGACCCCACCCGGGGGTACGGCATCTTTGCGCAGACCATGCTGGAACAGGCAGAACGGGTAACCGAGTAAAATCTGGGAATTTATAGCAAAATAAATAAATCCAAAACGACATTACTTTCCTAAATATGTCAAAAATAACCATTGAAAAGAATGGAATAATATGGTAAAATATAAATCGTTAAGGGAACTGCACAGATTGAAGCACACATTGGAGGAAAGTACGATGGATAAAGTGAAATTTTTGATGTCGGATACCAGTGCAGAAGTCACGGCAGCCTGCCGCGAGGCGCTGGAGCTCAAAGGCGTCGAGGTGACGGTCGTGGAGAAAGACGGGCTGAAAGTCCTGCAGAAAATGCTCTCCGTGCGGCCGCAGGTGGTCCTGCTGGATGCATTTATGCCGGGGCTGGACGCGTTGGCCGTCAAACAGAAGTACAATGCCGCCGGGGAGCGCCACACCGCGTTTTTTGTGACAGGTGCGTTCCAGAGCGAAGAAATGGTGCAGGAACTGCTGGATGAGGGCTTCGCGTACTATTTCGTCAAGCCGTTTGACGAAAATGTTCTGGCCAGCCGGGTTCTCAAGGTGGCCCTTGGCCACGAGAAGCGCGTTCTGGTGCAGACCAGCGTGGACAGCGACGAGCTGACCGTTACCGAGATTTTGCACCAGATCGGTGTCCCTGCCCACATCAAGGGCTACCAATTCCTGCGGGACGCCATCCTCCTGACGATGGATGAACCGGATTACATCAATGCCGTGACCAAGCGCCTGTACCCGGAAATCGCCAAGAAAAACGGCACCACCGCCAGCCGGGTGGAGCGCGCCATCCGCCACGCCATCGAGGTGGCGTGGGATCGGGGAGACGTGGACACCCTGAACAGCTATTTCGGGTATACGATTCATAACCTGAGAGGCAAACCCACGAACAGCGAGTTCATTGCGATGATTGCGGACAAGATGCGGCTGGATAAACGGCAGAGAGTAGGGTAAAATACAAAACGGCCATAGCCGTTTTCACAGCATGGCCGTTTTGTAGTATGGGATACTACTTTGAGAAAGGTAAAATCGAAGTCGATTTATGGTAGAGACAGTATAATTCTTGTCCCAGAAATTGTCAAGATAAAATAATAAACCAGCTTAACAGGTGAAACTGCTAGGCTGGTTTTTCTTTTTATGATATTTTAAAATCATCAGGTCATGGTTCGATTTTGATTTTGTCTTTTGCATACTCCAATGCAAGGCCAATCAGCTCGTTGCGGGAGCGATTCGTTTTCTGCGCCAAATCGTCGTAAAAATCAACAATGGATTTGTCAACCCGAATCGTGAACATAACCGGTTCAGTGCGTTTTGTTATCTTGAGCTCGTCCATAATTATCACCCTGACTCTATTATGATGCACAGAATGATAGAAAGAAATGTTATAGTTGTGTTTACAATTAAACATAAAATGATATAATGGAACAAAGAAGCCAAAACAAGGAGGACTGTACAATGGAGTACCACTTTACAGGAACGGGAGGTTCACCGGACTTTACCTTTATTGCAGACGGCATTATTGATGGGACTGGGAAGGTAATTCCCTATTCGGCGGTCAAGAGCACAAAGGTGAAACGTAAAGGGCATGAATCAATATTGACGCTTGAGACAAAAGAGAATGGGACAAAAACTGAATACTGTTATTCTGTTGATTCAAAGGATGATAAAGACCTTAGAAAGGCGGTTATTGATATTGAGTCTATTTACTTAAAAGAGCGAAAGGGGAAGCGTTCACCCAAATGGAAGATTATAGGCGTGACGGTGGCGGTTCTTTTGATATGTGGTGGAGGTGCTGGATGGTATGCTAATAGTAAAAAGTTGACACAGAATGCAAACACCCAAACACAAGAAGCCGTTGAAGATAATGAGCCTCGAATTGAGTTTAAGGAAACAGAAACTACTAAAAGAACTGACACTAGGTATAACTGCCCAGAATACACCGTATATCCCGCAGACACCAACATTGACAAAATTGTATGGACATCAACAGATGAGTCTATTGCAAAAGTTGAGAATGGGATGTTATATGCGGGAAAAGAGGGAACAGCTCAAATAACAGCAACACTTGATGATAATGTAAGTGCCTCTATGACTGTAAATGTCGAGAGCAAGGCTAATAAAGTCTTGACTTCTCCATACAATCATTCAAATAGTGGAAGTAGTTCAACATATATTCCAAGGTCTAGTTGGACTACAGGTGGCCCCGGTGCAAACCAGTCGGCTCCCAATTCACAAGAAAGCAAAAATGCACTTTCAAAGGCAGAACGGTACTATCATAATCAGGATTTGTCTAAATCACAAGTTCGCGAGCAGCTTGAATATGAAGGCTATGAAAAAGACGCGATAGACTACGCTATGAAGAATCTAACCTAAGAGCAATCTAAGCACAAGACCGCAGACGGAACAAAAGCCGCTTGCGGTCTTTTCTTATTTAGATGTGAATTTTGTCAAAACAGAGTATGGTTCGATTTTGATTTTGTCTTTTGCAAATCGAAAAAATCAAAATTTCCCTCTTGCAATTCTCAAAATCCGTGCTATAATATTAAGGCAATCGTTTCCAAGGCCGCTCGACGGGGTAGCCGATATTGAAGGTTGTGATGGGCACATACATTAAATATGGCCCCAATAAGTCAGAACCAGAATTGAGGTGAAAAGAATGAAACAGGGTATCCATCCGAACTACGTTGACTGCACCATTACCTGCGCTTGCGGCAACGTCATCAAGACTCGTTCCACCAAGCCCGAGATCCACGTCGAAGTTTGCTCTAAGTGCCATCCCTTCTACACTGGTAAGCAGAAGCTGGTTGACACTGGCGGACGTGTTGAGCGCTTCAACAAGCGCTTCGGCCGTAAGTAATTACTGGTCTTTTCTCAGCGTCGTTCCCTGCGGGGAGCGGCGCTTTTTGTTTTGTGCAGGTGTCGTTTTCTGCCGCAATGGGGCGTCTTGCGGAGTTTACACTTCTTTGCCTTATTTTGAACACATTTATATCCTAGAATATACCAACAATAAAGCACAAGATGCTGAGATAAGGAGCGTTATTCTGTGATCGAAGTATCCCATCTCACCAAAAAATACGGCGGTCATCTGGCGGTGGACGATGTCTCGTTCACGGTGGAGGACGGCCAGATCTACGGTCTGCTCGGGCCCAACGGCGCGGGCAAGTCTACCATTATGAATATCCTCACCGGGTATCTCTCGGCTACCAGCGGGCAGGTAACGGTGGCGGGGCACCCGCTGCCGGAGGAGGCCGACGAGGCCAAGGCCTGCGTGGGCTATCTGCCGGAGCAGCCGCCCCTCTACCCGGAAATGACGGTGGGGGAGTACCTGAACTTTGTGGCAGAGCTCAAAAAAGTCCCTCGTGCCCAGCGCAAGGAGCAGGTGCTCCGTGCCGCCCGGCGGACGGGGCTGGAAAAAGTGCTGCCCCGGCTCATCCGCAGCCTGTCCAAGGGCTATAAACAGCGGGTGGGCATTGCGCAGGCTCTGCTGGGCAGCCCAAAGATCATCATTCTGGACGAGCCGACCGTGGGCCTGGACCCGGCGCAGGTGATCGAAATGCGCAAACTCATCCGGGAGCTGGGCAAGGCCCACACCGTCATTTTGTCCAGCCATATCCTCAGCGAGGTGCAGGCGGTCTGTCAGCAGGTGCTCATCCTTTCCAAAGGCAAACTGGCGGCCTCCGGCACCCTGCAGGAGCTGACCGCGGACGGCAGAAGCCTGGAAGAAGTCTTCCTAGCCCTGACCGGGGCACAGACCGACCCGGAAGAAGAGGAGGAACCCCATGACAGCGATTTTTAAACGGGAGCTGAAAAGCTATTTCCATGGCATGATGGGCTATGTGCTCACGGCCTTTCTGCTGGCAACCTCCGGGCTTTACTTTCTGGCGCTGGATCTGGGCTATGGCATGACGGATTTCAGCTACTACACGCTCTACCGCACCATTTTTATCCTGCTGCTCTATATCCCGGTGCTCACCATGCGCTCGCTGGCCGAGGAGCGCCGCAGCCGCACGGATCAGCTTCTTCTTACCAGCCCGGTGTCGGTATGGGGCATCGTGCTGGGCAAATTTTTTGCCATGGCGGTCATTTTTGCGATTCCCTGCCTCGTGGATGCCGTCATGATTTTGATTCTCTGGGGGCTGGGCAGCACCACCACGGCACTGGCGGCCAACTTCGCGGGCCTTTTATGCTATTTTCTGCTGGGCTGTGCGGCCATCGCCATCGGGGAGTTCCTCTCCGGTCTGACGGAGAACCAGATCATTGCCGCCGTTATGGGCGTGGCAGTGCTGCTGCTGGCCTACATGATGCCCAGCCTGCGCACCATGTTCAACGCGGGCAGTGCCGTGGCGCTGGCGGTTTTTACCGGGCTGGCGGGAGCAGCCTCCGTGCTGGTGGGGCTGCGCACCCGGAGCTTTACCCTGGGATGTCTGCTGTTCGCGGCCCTCTGCATGGGGCTGTCCGGCCTCTTCCTCTTAAAGAGCGCCTGGCTGACCAGTGCGTTCAGCACGGTGCTGAGCGCGCTGTGCCTGTTTACCCCCTTTGAAGAATTCGTCAACAACAGTTTTTCTCTCCCGACGCTGGTGTATTACCTCTCGGTGACGGGGCTGTTCCTGTTCTTTACGGCGCAGAGCATCGAGAAGCGCCGCTGGAACTGAGAGGAGGAAAACGGTATGAAATTGAATTGGAACAAGCGGAAGAAAAGCGAAGCAGCCAGTAAAATCTTCCGCAGCGGAGTCTATTCCGCAGCGGTCACGGCGCTGGTGTTGGTGCTGGTCATTCTGCTCAACCTCATCGTCCGGGCCATCCCGTCCCGGTATACGGAGTGGGACCTCTCGGAGGCGGGGCTCTACACCCTGAGCGACAACTCCATTGAGGTGGTCAAAAATCTGACCCAGGACGTTAAAATTTATTATCTGGCGGAAACGGGCAACGAGGATGTCATCATCTCCAAGCTGCTGGATCACTACGCGGCGGAGAGCAGCCACCTGAGCTGGGAGCTGAAAGACCCGGCCCTCTACCCGACCTTTGCCACCCAGTATGGGGCCACAGATGTGACCAATGGAAGCCTCATTCTGGTCTGCGGCGAAAACAGCACGGTGCTGGATGCCGCGGACCTCTACGAAGAAGACTACAGCAACTATTCCCTCACAGGTACTTCCAGCGTGACCTTTGACGGGGAAAACAAGATCACCTCGGCCATCTACCGCCTGACCAGCGGGGAAGAACATCACGCCTACTACACCACCAACCACGGGGAGCAGACGCTGACGGATACCCTGACCAGTGCACTGGAAAACCAGAACCTGACGCTCACCGGGCTGGATATGCTCTCGGACAGCATCCCGGAAGACTGTGACCTGCTCATCATCAACAACCCCGTGCAGGATTTTGCTTCCGCCGGGGCACTGGTGGACGAGATGAGCGACCTGCGCGGCTACCTGAGCCGGGGCGGCAAACTGCTGATCACCACTGACAGCTACAACCGCACCCCCAATCTGGATGCCCTGCTGGCAGAGTTTGGACTTTCCCGCACGGAGGGTCTGGTGGTGGAGGGGGACAGCAGTCATTCTATGAACGGCTACCCCACCTATCTGCTGCCGGATTATGCCTCTGCGGTGGAGAGCGGCGTGCTGGACAACGTGGACAAAAACCGTGGTGTTCTGCTTCAGATGGCCCAGGGCATCGCCCTGACCGAGACAGAAGACGTGATCTCGGAAGCCCTGCTGACCACCTCCGCTGAGGCCTACAGTAAGACGGCGGGCTATGAGATGACGACCATTACGCAGGAGGACGGCGACCCGGACGGCCCGTTCACGCTGGCGGCCTACGCCCGCAATGAGAACACCGAAGCGGAAGTCATCTGGATCGACTGCGGCAATATGGATAACGAGGGCATCTATCAGGTGCTGCCCGGCAACGTGACATTCCTGCAGGCCTGCGCCACCACGCTGGCCTTTGAGGAGAGCACGACCCTCATCGAATCCAAGGCGCTGGAGGCAGCCCCGCTGGAAGTGTCCAACTCCACCTCTGTGGCGCTGGGCCTGACCTTTGTGATCATTCTGCCCGCTGCGGTGCTGGCGGCAGGTGCCGTTGTGGTCCTGCTGCGCCGCCGCAAGTAAGGGGGCAGAGCAGATGCAGTACCTGAAAAAGAAACCGGAAACCGCCGGTTTGCTGCTGTTGCTGGGCCTTGTGGTGCTGGCGGGCATCGCGCTGGCCGTGCTGACGGCATCCAACCGGAAAGCCGAGCAGGCTGCCAGTGAAGCAGCCGACGGCAGCATCCCGGTGCTGGCCATCCCGTCGGATACCGTCCGGAAGATCCAAATGGAAGCGCGGAGCGGAACCCTGACGCTGGCGTATGCCGACGGAAGCTGGTCTCTGGCGGAAGACCCGGACTACCATCTGGATGAATCCTCCTGCAACGCCATGCTGACCGCCATTTCGGCGCTGAACGCCAAACGTGAGTTGCAGGAAGCAGCCGGGGAGGACTACGGCTTCTCCGCTCCGCAGGCCACCGTGACCATCACCACGGACAGCGGCGAGGAAACACTGGTATTCGGAGCCCGGAATGCCGTCACGGGGGATGTCTACCTGCAAAAGGCAGGGGAGAGCGCTGTGTATACGGTGGCGTCCTCCAAGCTGAACTGCTTTTTGAAAGACAAAGCTGCCCTTTTTGGCGCGTTCAGCCCGGCGGGGCTCACCAGCTCGGCCATCGAGGCAGTCTCCTATACGCTGGCCGATGGAGAGACGGTCTCCCTGAAAGCCATGTCGGAGCCGGTGGAGAGTGCAGGCAGCAGCACAAGCGAGGCGGCCTCGGACAGCACCGCCTATCAGACGGTCTGGCGGCTGGAAAATGACCCCACGGCAGACCTCGACACGGACAAAACGGATGCCATCCTCACGGCGCTCAGCAGTTATGTCAGCGGGCAGATCACCCCTGCGGATGGTGCCGACCTGGCCGCGGCCGGGTTTGACACCCCGCTGGTGACCGTGCAGGTGACCACGGCGGAAAAGACCGTCACCCTGCGCTACGCCAGCGGCATGGACGGCTATTACCTGATGGTGGAGGGGGATGGTTCCCTCTATACCGTGGACCAGAGCACGGTGCAGGCGCTTCTGCTGCCGGAAAACGCATGGAAATCGGAATAAAATCACGCAGCGTGCGCCACACCAAAATTCCGGTGCGGCGCATGTTTTTTTGTTGCGGGATGCAAAGTTTCGGCAAACATCGGCAGAGTGATTGACATTTTGGCAAGGATTGATTAAGATAGACGGGACAGGGCAGAATAACTGCGCAATATTACGGTTGTCATGGATGTTGTGCGGGGCTGGGTCACCCTGGTACGAGGGATGGGGTCAATACCCTGTCTTTTTTCGTATCTGAGTTTAAGGAGGATAATGGAATTATGGACAACTCGGTGATCGTTTCACTGCGAGACATCGTGGTGGAATTTGATGGTCAGCGCATTCTGGATGGGCTGAACCTCGACATCCATGACAAAGAGTTTGTGACGCTGCTGGGCTCTTCCGGCTGCGGCAAAACCACCACTCTGCGCCTCATTGCAGGTTTTCTGGAGCCCAATGCGGGCCAGGTCCTGCTCAAAGGCGAGGACATCACGGGCGTGCCGCCCTACAAGCGCCCGGTGAACACGGTGTTCCAGAAATACGCCCTTTTCCCGCACCTGAACGTGTTTGAGAATGTGGCCTTTGGCCTGCGGCTGAAAAAGATGGACGAAGAGACCATCCGCCGCAAGGTGCGCGATATGCTGGAGGTCGTAGGCCTGAAAGGCTTTGAGCGCCGCAGCATCAGCCAGATGTCCGGCGGCCAGCAGCAGCGCGTGGCCATCGCCCGCAGTCTGGTCAACGAGCCGGAGATCCTGCTGCTGGACGAGCCTCTGGGCGCGCTGGACCTCAAGCTGCGCAAAGAGATGCAGCTGGAGCTGAAGCGTTTGCAGCGCGAGATGAACATTACCTTTATCTATGTCACTCACGACCAGGAAGAGGCCCTGACCATGTCGGATACCGTCGTGGTCATGAACGGCGGCAAGGTGCAGCAGATCGGCACCCCGGAGGATATTTACAACGAGCCCAAGAACGCCTTTGTGGCGGACTTCATCGGCGACTCCAACATTGTGGACGGCGTGATGCACAAGGACTTCCTCGTCTCGTTCTCGGGTGTGGATTTCCCCTGCGTGGACCGCGGCTTTGCCCGGGAACAGAGCGTGCAGGTGGTCGTGCGCCCGGAGGATATCGAGGTGGTCTCCCCGATGGAGGGCCAGCTGACCGGTGTGGTCAACGATGTGATCTTCAAGGGCGTCCACTTTGAAATGCATGTGGACTGCGAGGGCCGCGAGTGGCTTATCCACTCCACCCGTGCCTGCACGCCGGGCGAAACCATCGGGATGCGGATCGGCCCCAACGAGATCCACATCATGGCACGGTCCGAGGGGTGATGCGGCCATGATGAAGATTTACGATAAAAAGCTGGCGTACCCGTACTTTGTATGGATGACACTGTTTACCGTGGTGCCGCTGTTCATCGTGGGGTACTACGCCCTGACGGACAGCGAGGGCCATTTTACGCTGGACAATCTGGTGTCCATCAGCGGCTACAGCTCGGTGTTTGCCCGCAGCCTGCTGCTGGCGCTGATCGCTACGGTCATCTGCCTGGTCATTGCGTTCCCGGTGGGCTACTTCCTCTCCCGCCTGCGGGTGAACAAGCAGCACATCATGCTGATGCTGGTCATGCTGCCCATGTGGATGAACTTCCTGCTCCGTACCTATGCCTGGATGGGCCTACTGAGTGTCAATGGCCCCGTCAATGCGGTGCTGGGCCTGTTTGGCCTGGGACCCTATACCATGCTGAATACCTCCGGCGCGGTGGTGCTGGGCATGGTGTACAACTATGTGCCCTATATGATCCTGCCGCTGTATACCAGCATGACCAAGATCGACCAGAGCCTGGTGGAGGCGGCCCAGGACCTGGGCGCTTCCACCACCAAGACCCTTGTGCGGGTGCTCATCCCCATGAGCGTGCCCGGCATCAGCACGGGCATCACCATGGTGTTTGTCCCGGCGGTGTCCACATTCGTCATCAGCCGGATGCTGGGCGGCGGCTCCAACCTGCTCATCGGCGACCTGATCGAGATGCAGTTCCTGGGCAACAGCTATAACCTCAACGTCGGCTCGGCCATGAGTCTGGTGCTGATGATCATTGTCCTGCTCTGCATGAGCTTTACCTCGAGCTTTGACGAGGATGAGATGGAGGGTGTGTCCTGATGAAAACGAAACATCTGCGTCTGATGCAGCGCGCCTATGTCATCCTGTTCTTCTGCTTCATGTATCTGCCCATCGCCTACATGATCGTGTTCAGCTTCAACCAGAGCAAGGGCTACGCGCTGTTTACGGGCTTTACCTTTAAATGGTACGCCAGCCTGTTCCATAACTCCGCCATCCTGCACGCCCTCTGGGTGTCCATTGAGGTGGCCCTGATCTCAGCGGTCATCGCCACGGTGCTGGGCACGGCAGCCTCTCTGGGGATTGCCTCCATGGGCCGCAAAAGCCGCCTGGTGGTGACGAACATCACCTATATCCCGGTGGTCAACCCGGAGATCATCACCGGCATCTCGCTCATGCTGCTGTTTGTGGCATACCAGCGCTTTACCGAAAGGGTGGACTTCCTGCCCGATACCATCATGGGCCTGCCCACGCTGCTCATCGCGCACATTGCGTTCAACGTGCCGTACGTCATCTTCAACGTGACGCCCAAGCTCAAGCAGCTGGATATCCGGCTGTATGAGGCAGCGCTGGATCTGGGCTGCGACCCAAAGCAGGCATTCTTCAAGGTCATCCTGCCCGAGATCAGCCCGGCGATCCTGTCGGCGTTCCTCATCTGCCTGACCTATTCCATTGATGACTTCATGATCTCCTACTTCAACTGCGGCACCGTGGAGACCCTGCCCATTGCCATCTACTCCATGACCCGTAAAAAGGTCAGCCCGGAGATCTATGCGCTGTCCACCATCATGTTTGTGGTCATCCTGAGCATCATCCTCATCTCCAACGCCATGGAGAGCCGTGAGTATCGCAAGGATCAGAGAGCGCTGAGAGGGGGCGACGCCGTATGAAACTGCTGAAACGCCTGAGCGTGCTGGCCCTGACGGCTGCCCTGACCCTCAGCATGGCGGCACCGGCCATGGCTGCTGGTTCCATTGAGGTGACAGAGGACGTTTCCGTCTCCGATGATTACGACTGGACCCGCTTCAAGGGCCAGAACATGACCCTGAACGTCTACAACTGGGGTGAGTATATCTCCAATGGCTCGGACGACAGCGAGGATGTGGTGTCTGATTTTGAAAAGCTGACGGGCATCAAAGTCAATTACACCACGTTCGATTCCAACGAGTCGATGTATGCCAAGCTGAAATCCGGCGCGGCCAATTATGACGTCATCGTGCCCTCGGACTATATGGCGGCCAAGATGATCGCGGAGGGGATGCTGATGCCCCTTAATTACGACAACATCCCCAATTTCCAGAATATCGACGAGGAGTACCGCAACGCGGATTACGACCCGGAAAACGCCTACACCGTACCCTACATGCTCTGCACCACGGGCATTATCTACAACACCACCATGGTGGACAAAGCCCCCACCAGCTGGGCCGACCTGTGGGACCCCCAGTATGCGGGCAATATCCTGATGTTCAACAATAGCCGCGATGCCTATGCCATTGCCGCGTTCAAAGCAGGTAAGAGCATCAACCCGGACTCCACCGAAGAAGTGGATGAAGTGGTGGAAGAACTCAAGGCTCAGAAGCCCCTGGTGCAGGCCTACGTCATGGACGAGATCTTTGATAAGATGATCGGCGGCGAGGCAGCCATCGGTGTCTATTACTCCGGCGACGCCATCACCATGATCGACGACAACCCGGATCTGGCCTGGGTCTTCCCGGAGGAGGGCAGCGTGCTTTCCGTGGACAGCATGTGCATCCCCGCGACCAGCGAGCACGAGGAAGCGGCTGAAATGTTCATCAATTTCATGTGCGAACCGGATATTGGCAAGGCAAACGCGGAGTATATTGGGTATACTACCCCTATGGAGTCCGTGCGCGAGATCCTGGACGAAGATCTGGCGGACAGCGAGATCGCGTTCCCGCCGGAAGAGGTCGAGGCCAAGGAAAAGGTCTTCACCGCCCTCAGTGACGAAGTCAACAATGAGCTGGACGTCAAGTGGAGCGAGATGAAGAGCTACAACGAGGGCGGCAGCGGCTATCTGTTCCTGCTGCTGCTCACGGCGATGGTGGCACTGGCCTGCTTCAATATCTGGCGCAAGGTCCGCCGCCGCAGCCGCAACATGTACTGATTCAAAGACCCCTATTTTTACAGGCTGCGCTGCAAAAAGCGCGGCCTGTTTTCGGGTTTTGCAAAGAGAAAGGAAAACCAATGGAACGCAGAGAATATTCAGAGACGATGACCGCGCTGGATGGAGACAGCGATTTCCGCCGCCAGCTCAAGCCCAGCGCCCTGCTGCGGTATGTGGAGCAGGTCTCCGCCGACCATGCCCGGGCTTACGGCATGGACCGCCAGTTCTTCACGGAGCATCACAGTGCCTTTCTGGTGGCAAAAACGGCGGTGCAGATCACCCGGCGTCCCATGCGGGCGGAAAAATTCACCCTGACCACGGCCTGTGAGGTGTTCAAAAAAGGTTCCATGAAGCGCCTGACCATCCTGACCGACACGGAGGGAAACCGTCTGGCGCTGGTGGATTGCCGCTGGATGCTGGTGGATACGGACACGGAGCGCATCCAGCGAGCCCCCGGCTGGGAGACCGAGGGCTTCCAGAACGAAGAACTGCCCGAGGAGCTGCCTCAGCTGGTGCACAAGAGCAAGGACTTGCAGCCCGCGGGGGAGTGGGTAGCCCGTTACTCCCTGTGCGATTTGAACGGCCACATCAACAACGCGGCCTATCTGGACATTGCCTGCGATGCCATCCCGCTGGAAGTGTGGCGGACGCGGGAGCTGAAATTTTTCTCCATCAAGTATCACCGCGAGGTGCCGATGGGGGAGAAGATGGCGGTCTTTTATGCCCCGGTGGAGCAGGGCTGGTATGTGGTGGGCCGCAGGGAAGAGCACGCCGCTTTTGAGTGCTACCTGGAATTTGAGGCACCGGAAGCATAAACCGAAACTGATTACAAAAAAATAAAAAGAAATTACAGAAAAATTACAAAAAGCTCTTGCAAAATCCGACACAAAGAGTTACAATATAGTTACAGAAAGGAATGCGACGCCTTTCTGGTTCATGAAATCTTTTTCTTCTTGTTTTTAAAGAGATACCGGGTGTCGGGCACTTCCTCCTCCGGCTGTTCTCCTTCACAGCTGACAGTCCCCCCGCACCGCACAGGCGGTATCTCGCTTCGTGTGCAAAAAAGCTCATCCTGAAACAGGGATGAGCTTTTTTGCACCCTGAATTTAAGAGATCGGCCAGCATTTCCAAAATAAAGTGTGACTTTGCGGCAAATTCTCTATACAAAATGTCTGTTTTTCTCTGGCTTGGTTTTATAAAGTTTGTTTTGTATTTGCCGGGCTTTTGTGATATGATATAGACAATCATTTTGAGCATGTTACAAGCTTTGTAAGTGAAAAGGATTTGTTGTCCTGACGGGCTGCAATGAGAGAAAAAGGAGATTTAGAATATGGCTTATTTTTACGAAGAACCTTCCCGCACCTTTGGCGAGTACCTGCTGGTGCCGGGCTATTCCTCCGCAGAAAACATTCCTACGGCTGTCAGCCTGAAGACCCCGCTGGTCAAGTACCGCAAGGGCGAGGAGAAGTGCCCGCTGGAAATGAATATCCCCATGATCAGCGCCATCATGCAGTCTGTCTCCGGCGATAAGCTGGCCATTGCACTGGCACGCCAGGGCGGTGTTTCGTTTATTTACGGCTCTCAGAGCATTGAGAACGAGGCTGCCATGGTCCGCCGCGTCAAGAGCTACAAGGCCGGTTATGTCGTCTCCGACTCCAACCTGGCTCCCACTGCCACCCTGCACGACGTGCTGGAGCTGAAAGCCCGCACCGGCCACTCCACCATCGCCATCACCGCCGACGGCACCCCCAACGGCAAGCTGCTGGGCATTGTGGCTTCTCGTGATTACCGCGTCAACCACACCCCCGATGACGCCTCCGTCACCACGTTCATGACCCCCATCGAGAAGCTGGTCACTGCTCCGGAGAACACCTCTCTGCACGACTGCAACAACATCATCTGGGATAACAAGATCAACACCCTGCCGCTGGTGGACGCTGAGGGCAACCTGGTGTATATGGTATTCCGCAAGGACTACGATTCCCATAAGAAGAACGCCAACGAGCTGCTGGATGCCAACAAGAGCTATGTGGTCGGCGCTGGCATCAACACCCGCGATTATGCCGAGCGCGTGCCCGCACTGGTCGAGGCCGGTGTGGACGTCCTCTGCATCGACTCCTCCGAGGGCTACTCCGAGTGGCAGAGCCGCACCATCGGCTGGATCCGTGAGCACTACGGCGACACCGTGAAAGTCGGTGCAGGCAACGTGGTGGACGCCGAGGGCTTCCGCTTCCTGGCCAAGGCCGGCGCGGACTTTGTCAAGATCGGCATTGGCGGCGGCTCCATCTGCATCACCCGCGAGACCAAGGGCATTGGCCGCGGCCAGGCCACTGCTGTCATCGAGGTCGCCAAGGCCCGTGACGAGTACTTCAAGGAGACCGGCATCTATGTGCCCATCTGCTCCGATGGCGGCATCGTCCACGATTACCACATCACCCTGGCTCTGGCTATGGGCGCGGACTTCGTCATGCTGGGCCGCTACTTTGCCCGCTTCGACGAGAGCCCCACGAACAAGGTCCGCATCAACGGCCAGTATATGAAAGAGTACTGGGGCGAGGGTTCCAACCGTGCCCGCAACTGGCAGCGCTATGACCTGGGCGGCTCCACCAAGCTGAGCTTTGAAGAGGGCGTGGACAGCTATGTTCCGTATGCCGGCCCGCTGGCTGACGGCGTCCAGACCACCCTGTACAAGGTCAAGAGCACCATGTGCAACTGCGGTGCCCTCTCCATCCCCGAGCTGCAGCAGAAAGCCAAGCTGACCGTCGTTTCCTCCACCTCCATCGTGGAGGGCGGCAGCCATGACGTTATGCTGAAGAACGCCACCCCCAACATCATCAACGGCTGATAAAATTTGAAAGACGCAAAGCTGCCTGGCACACTGCTGCCGGGCAGCTTTTTTGTATCTTCTGGCTGTGACAGCAAAAAGATTTTACCGAACCACAGTCCCTTTTTTACAAAAGGCCTTGCACCGGGCCCAAAACCATGCTATAGTGTTACCAACACCCTGTCATGACAGGGCAGATCACACGCCCGGCCAGCCCTCTGCGCGGCGTCCCGGGAAGTTTTTCAGGCGGCAGGACCGCGCGGTATCCTGCCGGATGGAGAAAAAGAGAGGAAACCCCCATGGAAGAGATCAAAGTTGTTCCGTACATTCCGGACGAAGATTATGATAACCCCGCAATGGTCGTGGATTTTTATGAGTTCACGATGGCCAACTGCCTGTTTTTGAACGGCTTCAAGGATACTACCCTCGTGTTCGATATGTTCTTCCGCAAGAACCCGGACAACATGGGCTATTCCATCAGCGCCGGCCAGCGCAAGCTGACCCGCTTCCTGCTCAACTACCACTTCAATGAGCAGGACGTCCAGTGGCTGCGCACCAAGGGCATGAGTGAGGAATTCTGCAATTACCTGCGCACCTACCGCTGGAAAGGCGATATGTACGCCCTGCCTGAGGGCACGGTCTGCTACCCCCATGTCCAGATGGTCCGCATTGAGTGCGACCTGGTGGGTGCCATCCTCATTGAGACCTACCTGCTGCAGACCATGAACTTCCACAGCCTCATCACCACCAAGGCCACCCGCGTGGTGGGCCTGAACACTCACACCCCCCGCAGCGTGATGGAATTCGGCACCCGCCGTGCACAGGGCGAGAGCGCCGGCAACGATGGCGCTTACGCGGCGGTTCTGGGCGGCTGCATTGGCACGGCCAACTGTCTGGCCGAGATGAAGTATGGTTCGGATGTCAAGGCCGTGGGCACCGTGGCACACAGCTTCATCGAGTTCTTCCCGACGGAGTTTGACGCGTTCAAGGCTTTTGCGGATACCTACCCGGATTCTGTCAGCCTGCTGCTGGACACCTACAACATTATGGAGAGCGGTCTGCCCAACCTCATCAAGCTGGACGACTACCTCATGGAGAAATATCCCAATGACCCCAACCGCCGTGTCAAGAGCGCCCGCATCGATTCCGGCGACCTGGCCCGCGGCTCCAAGCGGCTGCGCAAGGCGCTGGACGCGGCTGGCAAGCCCTATATCAAGCTGGTAGCTTCCAACGGTCTGGATGAGAAAAAGATCGCCAACATGGAGCTGTATGAGCACGCCCACTTTGATTCTTACGGCGTGGGCGAAAACCTGATCACCTCGGCTTCCGACCCCGTGTTCGGCGGCGTGTACAAGCTGGTGGCCGTCAAGCAGGCGGATGGCAGCTATCAGCCCAAGATGAAGTGCTCTGATTCCGCCAGTAAGGCCATCATCCCCGGCAAGAAGATGCCCTGGCGACTCTACGATGAGAACGGCCAGGCACAGTGCGACCTGATCGCCATGGATGGCGAGGTCATTGAGGCCGGCAAGCCCGTGACGATGGTCAACCTGGACCCGGATGCCATCGAGCGCACCATCACCATCACCCCCACCAGGGTCAAACAGCTGCTGGTGCCCCATATCCTGAACGGCGAGCTGGCCATTGAGCTGCCCTCCATCGCGGAGAAGAAAGCTTACATTGCCCAGCAGCTCACCGAGGAGACCTGGGAAACCGAGCTGCGCATCGAGTGCCCTCACAAGCACTATGTCAACATGACCCCGGCTGTGGCAGAGTGCCGCTCCCGCATGTACGCGGAGCTGCACGGCGGCAAAGTCTAAGAGCAGTTCTTGACAAAGAACGGTTTCTATTGTATTATAAGAGCTGTCGTAAATCGGCAGCTCTTTTCTGTGCCACTGTGGTGAAATTGGCAGACACGAGGGACTTAAAATCCCTTTCTGGAAACAGAGTGCGGGTTCAAGCCCCGCCGGTGGCATGAAAAAATCCCTCTCAGCATTGCTGAGGGGGATTTTTCATTGCCCTGATTATTTTTCCATCGCATGGAACCGTTCCAGGAAGCTGTGCTCCACGCCCTCGGATTTGTAGCCGGGCATGGTATCCAGCGCCACGGCGTGGATGCTGCGGAAGATGCTGTTTTCAATGTTGGGGTTGTCGCGCTTGAGGCGGCGGAGCAGGATCTTGACCTCCTGCCGCTTGGAGCCGCCGCCACCGTTGTCGCACATGGTGCAGTTCTCGGTAAAGCGGCAGGCGCACTGGATGAATTCCAGGTCATTGTAGCGCTTCCAGGCCAGAATATCTTCTTCCCGGATGCAGTACATCGGGCGGATGAGGGTCATGCCGGGAAAACTGGTGCTGTGGAGCATGGGGGGCATGGCCTGCAGCTGGGAACCGTAGAACATGCTCATGACGGTCGTCTCGATCACGTCATTGAAGTGGTGGCCCAGCGCGATTTTATTGCAGCCCAGCTCCTTGGCCTTGCTATACAGGTGGCCCCGGCGCATCCGGGCGCAGAGGTAGCAGGGGTTTTTATCGGTGTTGTTTGCCACCGAGAAAATATTGCTCTCAAAGATGGTCACCGGAATGTGGAGCAGCTCGGCGTTGGACTCGATCTTCTGGCGGTTGATCTCATTGTAGCCGGGGTCCATTACCAGGAAAACCAGCTCAAAGGGGACATCGCTGTGCTTCTGCAGCTCCTGCATCAGCTTGGCCATCAGCATGGAGTCCTTGCCGCCCGAGATGCAGACGGCGATCTTATCATTTGCCTGGATGAGCTCATAGCGCTTGACGGCGACAATGAACGGGGTCCAGAGCTCTTTGCGGTACTTTTTGATGATGCTTCGTTCAATCAGCTGGTAAGGTTCCAGTTCGCGTTTCATGGGTACAAATTCCTCTCTTTTTCTGGGGCTGTTTTATTTGGTTTCTGTCAGTCCGCGGTAGCAGCGGTCAAAGGCGGCCAGAAAGCCGCGCAGATCTTCTTCGGTGGTTCGATGGCTCAGGCTGACCCGCCAGGAGGACAGGGCGTTGCGGCGGTCCCGGCTGACGGCAAAGACCGCGCGGGAGGGGAGCCCGTCTGACGAGCAGGCGGATTTGACCGAGACGCAGACGCCCTCTTCATTGAGCTCCCGCTGGAAGACCGTGCCCTTGACGTCCTGCACGCTCAGGTTCAGGATGTGGGGGATGGCGTTCTCCGGGCTGTTGATGCGGACTTTGGGATACTTGGCCAGCTCGGTGCGGAGGAATGTATTGGCCTTTTGGACGGCCTCGGCGTGCTCCGGCAGCTGCTCCACGGCCAGCTCCAGTGCCAGCGCCAGCGAGGAGGCCAGAGCCACCGTCGGGGTGCCGCTGCGGTAGATGGTGGTGCTCTCTCCGCCGTGGATGAGAGGCTCCAGCGCCAGATTCCGCCGTTTGAGCAGCAGGCCGATGCCGTTGAGACCATAGAATTTGTGGGCTGTCAGGCTCATGGTATCCACGCCCTCAAACGAGACCGGAATTTTGCCCACGGCTTGGGTGGCGTCCACATGCAGGTGGCAGTGAGGGTACTCTTTCAGGATCTCGGCAATCTCCTGCACTGGCTGCACCACGCCCAGCTCACTGTCCACCATCGTGACCGCCACGACAATGGTGTCCGGGCGAAGCAGCTCTTTGAGATGGTCCAGGTCAATGGTGCCGTCCCGCTTGATGTCTACCAGGTCGATCTCATACCCCTGCTCCTGCAGAGCGGTCAGGGTGCCGCTGACAGACGAGTGCTCCAGCGGGGTAGAGATGATATGCTTGCCCACGTGGCGGGAGAGCCGGGCCAGCCCCTTGAGGGCAAAGTTGTTGGACTCGCTGGCACCGGAGGTGTAGATGATCTCGGCAGGCTGCACCCGCAGCAGCCGGGCAATGGTCTGGGTAGCGTGGTCGATCTCGGCCTTGGCGTCTAACCCGGCCTGATGGTGCGAGTTCGCGTTGCCAGGGCAGCGGCGCTCCACCGCGCAAAACCGCGCCAGCACCCGCTCATCTGCCGGGGTGTTGGCGGAATAATCCAGATATATCATAATAATCCTCTATCAATAAACTGTTATATCGCAATTTTCATAAATAGTGCCGATCAAAACGGCATATTTGCGATATGCAGTTTGCGGATGTTGCTTGTGCGTTAAAAACGCAAACTGCTATAATAGGTAACATTATAGTGCGCGGCTGCCCTGATTGCAAGATGCAGAGCACAAAATACGGAAAACGGTTGCAGGAACCGCGGGTTTCTGGTATACTTTACAAGGTAAAACACGAAAGGGGAGAGCGGTATGCGAAATTCGATGTTCCGAAGCAAGGGTGCTGCTGTTTCCTTTCCATCTTACATTTCATCCTGATTTCAGAGGCATTGCCGCTTTTGCGCGGCGGTGCCTTTTTTTCAGGGGTGGTTTCTTAAAGGAGGAAAACCATGCAGCAAAACATCGACTATTCCAAGGGCATTTATGATGCCCGTCAGCTGGGCACGGGCCGGATGCTGATTCTGGGCATCCAGCACATGTTTGCCATGTTTGGTGCCACCGTTCTGGTGCCCCTGCTCACGGGCCTGAGCGTTTCCACCACTCTGCTCTGCGCAGGTCTGGGCACTCTGCTGTTCCATTTCATCACCAAAAAGAAAGTGCCCGCGTTCCTGGGTTCTTCGTTCGCCTATCTGGGCGGCTTCTCCATTGTGGCGCCCATGCTGGCGGATGCAGACGGCAACCTGACCGTGGCCAACACCCGGATGCTGCCTTATGCCTGCGCAGGCGTGGCGTTCTCCGGCCTGCTCTATCTGGTCGTCAGCCTGCTCATCTCCACCTTTGGCATCCGCCGCATTATGCGGTTCTTCCCGCCGGTGGTCACGGGCCCCATCATCATTGCCATCGGCCTGATCCTGGCTCCCTCGGCCATCAACAACTGCCAGGCCAACTGGCTGCTGGCCTTTGTGGCACTGGGCACGGTCATTGTCTGCAACATCTGGGGCAAGGGCATGATCAAAATTCTGCCCATCCTCATTGGTGTGCTGGTGTCCTATGCCGTTGCGCTGGTGACGGGTGCCGTCGATTTTGCCCGCATTGCCGAGGCAAGCTGGTTCGGCATCCCGCTGCATCAGTCTGCCATGGGTCTGTTTGCCATCGACGGCAGCCCCGAGTTTATCAGCGCGCTGTTTACCATCATCCCCATCGCACTGGCTACCATGATGGAGCATGTGGGCGATATCGCCGCCATCAGCGCCACTGTCGGCCACAACTATATCAATGACCCCGGCCTGAACCGTACCCTGATGGGCGACGGTCTGGCAACCGCTCTGGCTGGCCTGCTGGGCGGCCCGGCCAACACCACCTACGGCGAGAACACGGGCGTTCTGGCACTGAGCAAAATCTACGATCCTCTCGTCATCCGCATCGCCGCCGTGCTGGCCATCATCCTGAGCTTCAGCCCCAAGTTTGAGGCCGTCATCAACACCATCCCCACCGGCATCATCGGCGGCATCAGCTTTGTGCTGTACGGCATGATCTCTGCCATTGGTGTCCGCAACGTGGTGGAGAATCAGGTGGACTTCACCAACAGCCGCAACCTCATCATTGCGGCCGTCATCCTCGTTTCGGCACTGGGCTTCAACTCGGTGGGCGGCCTGACCTTTGCCGTTGCAGGCGTTTCCATCAACCTGTCCGGCCTGGCCATTGCTGCCATCGTGGGCATTGCGCTCAACGCCATCCTGCCCGGCAACGACTATGAGTTCGACTCCGCCGACGGCTCCGACGCACCCTCCAGCGCCAACCTGCAGGTCTGAGTTTCGGATCGCTTCAAATAGGGTACCGGGCAAAGTGCCCATCTTTCTGGCAAGGTTTTTAGCGACTTTGCCAGATTTTTGCAAGTAGGAATAATTCTCAAAATTATGCTTGACTAACTAGGAATTATTCGCTATAATAGAGCCATCAGGAGGGCCGGTGAGTACCAACACCGGAGCTCCTGCTCTCACAAAATTTTGTAACGTAAATTGAGAATGATGGAGGTCTATTCTTATGAAAAAATATGTTTGCACCGTTTGTGGTTATATTGCTGAGGGCGAGATCCCCGCTCAGTGCCCCGTCTGCAAGGCTCCCGCTTCCGCTTTTGTGGAGAAGACTGGCAATACCTATGTGACCGAGCATGTGGTCGGTATCGGCAAGGCTGAGGGTGTTCCTCAGGAGATCGTGGACGGCCTGCGCGCAAACTTTGAGGGCGAGTGCAGCGAGGTTGGCATGTACCTGGCCATGGCTCGTGTGGCAGAGCGTGAGGGTTACCCCGAGATCGCCGAGGCTTACAAGCGCTATGCTTACGAGGAGGCAGATCATGCATCCCGTTTTGCAGAGCTGCTGGGCGAGGTCGTTACCGACAGCACCAAGAAGAACCTGATGATGCGCGCTGAGGCCGAGTGCGGTGCCTGCTCCGGCAAGATGGATCTGGCCAAGAAAGCAAAGGCTCTGAACCTGGATGCCATCCACGACACCGTGCATGAGATGGCCAAGGACGAGGCCCGCCATGGCCGCGGCTTCGAGGGCCTGCTGAAGCGTTACTTCAACACCGAGGTCTGATTTTTCCCCAGTTATTTGATAAGCTGCCGCGTGGCTTTGGCTGCGCGGCAGCTTTTTGTTTCTTGACAAGATCTTGCGCGAGGGAATACAATAGCAGGGCGATGGAAAGAAAAGGGGAGAGGGAAAATGAATCCGTCAAAAGTATCTGCAAACCGTTACGCCCTGCTGGATGAGCTGCGAGGCCTCGACCTCATCAGCATGATGTATTACCACGGCCTGTGGGATGTGGTCTTCCTTTTTGGGGTGCAGCTGCCATGGTATACCGGGATGCCCGGCCATCTGTGGCAGCAGAGCATCTGCTGGGTGTTCATCCTGTTGTCCGGTTTCTGCCTGCCCATGGGACATCACCCGTACAAGCGCGGTGCACTGGTCTTTGGGGCTGGGGCACTGGTCACGGCGGTGACGGTGCTTTTCATGCCGGAGGATGTCGTTCTGTTTGGGGTGCTCACGCTGCTGGGCTCGGCCATGGGGATCACTGCGCTGCTGGAAAAGGCACTGCGTAAAATTCCGCCTGCCGTGGGCGCTGTGGTCAGCGTTGCGCTGTTCGGGCTGACCTACCATGCCCAGCTGGGGTATCTCGGTTTTGGCGATGGCTGGGTGCTGCTGCCGCGTTTTTTGTACCAGAACCTCTTTACCGCCTACCTCGGGTTTTACCCGGAGGGGTTCTTCTCCACCGATTACTTCCCGCTGGTGCCCTGGCTGTTTCTGTTCTGGGTGGGCTTCTTCCTGCACCACCTGATAGGGCGGGAGCGGATGGAGCCGCTGCGCCGTTCCATCTGTCCAGCGCTGGGGTGGCTGGGGAGGCACTCGCTGGTGGTGTATCTGCTGCATCAGCCGGTGCTGTATGGAGTGCTCAATTTGGGGTTCTATTTGCTGCGGTAAGTTAACACAAACTATTTTGCAAAAATGCCTTGACAGAGGCCATTGGCTGTGGTATCCTATCCATGGTTAGAGAAACCTAACCAAATAGAATGCGTCGTGAGATGTTTGCGGCGCATTTTCAACCATGCTTAAGTTAGAGAATACTAACTAAATACATCAAAAAGAGAGGCTGACCATTATGAGCAAAGTAGCAATCGTATTCTGGAGCGCAACCGGCAACACGGAGACCATGGCAAACTGCATCGCTGAGGGCGCAGGCGCCGCCGCCACCATCGTTCCCTGCGCGGACATGACCCCCGCAAAGCTGGGTGAGTTTGATGTGGTTGCCTTTGGCTGCCCCGCTATGGGTGCTGAACAGCTGGAGGAGAGCGAGTTCGAGCCCATGTTCGCAGGGTTGGAGGGCTCTCTGAACGGCAAGAAAGTCGCGCTGTTCGGCTCTTACGGCTGGGGCGATGGCCAGTGGATGCGCGACTGGTGCGAGCGTGCGAAGGAGGATGGCGCTGTCCTGTTCAGCGAGGAGGGCCTCATCTGCAACGAGACTCCCGATGACGACGCACAGGCTGCCTGCCGCAAGCTGGGTGCAGATCTGGCTGCATGGTAAGCCGCTGCTCCTGAAACAGAAGTTTTTTACAGAGGGCTGGGAGAAACTCCCGGCCCTCTGTTTTTGCTGCGGGCAAAAATTGTGTATAATCTCTCCCAAAGCGGGGTATCCTAAGGGCACAAAGAGAGGTGATAACAATGGAAAACACAGGTGTTACCTGCGATGTCTGCGAGTGCCGCCACAATGTGGAAGCCTGCAAGTGTGACCTGCCGCAGATCAAGGTGACGGAACACTGCACCTGCTCCAGCCAGCAGGTGGATACCCCGCACTACTGCCAGAACTACGAGAAAAAGTAACTTCACCCGCACAAAAAATCCCCGCCGGGCCTTTCTCACAAAGGACCGGCGGGGATTTTGCTGATACGAAGCGGTGAGAGGCTACCGCACCACGACGTTGCAGGTGGCCAGGCTGCGCACCAGCGTGCCGACACTGTCTTTCATCTGGATGCCGACAAAGCCGAGCTCAAAGGCGGCCTGCACGTTATCCTGGCGGTCGTCGATGAAAACACTCTCGCTGGCCTTGAGGCCGTATTTGTCCAGCAGTGCCTGATAAATGCGGGGGTCCGGCTTGTTGACATGGACTTCACAGGAGGCGACACCACCGTCAAACAGGCCCTGAAAATCCCGCTCCATCAGCAGGGCCAGGACATCCTCCGGGATGTTGCTCAGGTAGTAGACGCAGTAACCGTGGGCTTTCAGCTTCTGCACCAGCTCCTGCATTTTGCGGCGGGGGCGCAGAATGTGCATCCAGTCGTCCAGCACGCCCTGCACCTCAAATACACAATCGTGCTCCCTGGCGTGGGTCAGCATCCGCTGGTTGGCCTCGTAACGGGAGAGCAGGCCGGCATCCAGCAGCTTCCACTCCTCGCTCTCAAAGGTCAGCTGGCTGACCAGCTCTTCCGTCTCGGCGTTGCAAAAGCGGTCCACAAGGTATTCCTTGGGGTCAAAATCGACCATGACGCCGCCAAAATCAAAGATGATATTTTTATACATTCCGGTTTCCTCAAATCTTGTCTGCATTTTGGGTGTGATTCCGGGCCTAGTATAGCACAACTGCCCCAGCTTTTTCCACTCTTTTTGCATGAACGCCGCTCCGGCGGCATAGGGTGGGAACAGGGAGGTGAGGGGATGACGTTCCGGGATCTGTGCACCAAGGAAATCGTCCAGCTGCAAAACGGTGTCTGCCTGGGCAAAGCCGATGATCTGGAATTTGACCCGCAGACGGCGGAGATCACCAGCTTGCAGCTGCTGGGACAGCCCCGGCTGTTCGGGCTTATGGGCCGGGAGGAAACGCTGACCATCCCGTGGCATGAGATCGAGCGGATCGGGCTGGATGCCATTCTGGTGCGCACGGAGCTGCCGGTGCCCGAGGAAACAGCGGCAAAACCGGCGGGCTTTTTCGCAAAGCTGCGCCGCTGGCTGAAAGGGTGAAAGATTTTCAGCTATCTTCCGGCCAATAGGGGCTGGATTTTGGCCAAAACCGCGCTATAATAAAGAACTGCGGGCATGGTTTGTCGCCACATCCCGCGGGGAAGAAACAGGGCGGAGGCCCTGGAAAATAGATGAGTGAGAAGTGAAAGGGAACTTCTTTATGAACAAGCAATCAAACGATACGCGTACGCCGCTGCTGCTCCATGCGGCGCGGCTCGTGTTCCCGCCGCTGGCAGCGCTGGTGGTGCTGGTGCTGACGGAGTGGATCGCACGCGGCACGCTGGACGCGGATACCTTTGCACAGTACATCGAGCCCCACTGGGAAGCCTACGCCCTGGCCTGGGCGCTGCTGTTCCTGGTCTGGCTGACCGTGGACTGGCTGACCCGGTTTGCGCCGCTGGCCACGCTGGTCACAGCCATTCTGGGCTGCGTGCCCGCGGCGGTCGATTTTTACACCCTCCAGCTGCGGGGTGAGCCGTTCCTGCCGTGGGACCTGATGCAGGTCTCGGAGGCAGCGGGCGTGGCCTCGGCGGCCGGCATCCATATCCAGACCAGCATGACCGTTTCCGTCGTGGTGGTGCTGGTGCTGACGGTGGGCTCGTTTTTCCTCTACCGGAAGCGGGCAAAGCTGGGCTGGCCTCAGCGGGTGGCAGGCTTTTCCGCCAGCGCGGCAGCCGGCTGCGCGCTGGTGTTCTGCGTCTTTTTGCAGTCCGCCGTGACGGAGAGCCTTGGCATCCTGCCGGACGCCTGGATGCAGGACCGCTATTACCGCTACTATGGCGTCATCACCAGCTTTCTGACCAACCTGACCAATCTGGAAATTGATAAACCCGAGGAATATTCGGAAGAGGCGGTCAACGAGATCCTGGACGACGTGGAGGCGGGGGAGAAGTACTCCACCAGCCCGCTCTACCCGGAGTCCTACGGGGCAACCACCCCGGCGGACGAGGCCGTGCAGAAGCCGACCATCCTCTATGTGATGGACGAGTCCTATTGGGATGTCTCGGAGCTGGAGCAGTACGGCTATCAGTTTGACACAGATGTTTCCGCCAACCTCCACAGGCTGCAGCAGACCAGTGCCTATGGCCGGGCCTACAGCCCCAGCTTTGGCGGCGGTACCTGCGATGTGGAGTTTGAGGCGCTGACGGGTTACTCCGTCTCGTTCCTGCCCAACGGCAGCAAGCCCTACCAGCAGCATGTGACCAAACCGATATTCGCTCTGCCCAACTACCTCAAGACACAGGGCTACCAGACGGCGGCAGTGCACTGCTTCTGGGCCAAATACTGGAGCCGGGATACGGCTTACCCCAATCTGGGCCTGGATACGTTCCTCAGCCTGGAAAAAATGCACGGCGTCAACAAGGTGCGCAAGCACTACTGGACCAGCGGCCTGGTCACGGACGACTCCATGGCCGACCAGATCATTCAGCAGTATGAGAGCATGAAAGCAAGCTCGGACGCGCCGGTCTTCCTCCATGCCGTTACCATGCAGAACCACACCAATTATAATAAGGACAACTACCCCGACGACGAGCGGGTGAAAGTGCTGGAACACCCGGCGGGCCTCAAGGCCAGCACCGTGGGTGCGCTGGAGGACTTTGCAACGGGCATCCGGGATGCGGACGCTATGCTGGGCAAGCTGACGGAATACTTCTCTCAGGTGGACGAGCCGGTCATTCTGGTCTTCTGGGGTGACCACTACAACCCCATTGACTCCAACTACGATGTCTTTACCAGGAGCGGCTACGCCAGCGATTCCAGCGCGGACCCAAAGCTCCACCAGACCACCCTGCTGATGTGGTCGAACTACACGGACAAGCCGGTGGATCTGGGCACCATCGCCGCTTACGATATCTCCCCGGTGATGATGAACATTTACGGCCTGAAGCAGCCGCTCTATTTCCAGTATCTCAACCGGCAATTGCAAGTGGCCTGCCGCAGCAATACCCGCGGCACGATTCTGAACCGGGACGGCAGTACAACGAATACGATGACCGCCCTGCAGCAAAAATGGAATCAGAACCACTGGATGCTCCAGTATGACCTCATGTTTGGCAAAGGCTACGCGCTGGACCGGATGGATATGGCAGGGCTGGGGGAGAGCAGCACGGACAAATGAGAGAATTTTGACGCGTCTTTTTGTAAAAAAGAGCGAAAAGCACTTGAATCTTCTTCACTTTTGTGCTACTATTACTTAGCATTACACACGCATCACTATGCCCTTTTGTGCCCAATCGCGGGTGGAGGGCAGTCCGGCCCCGTCCGATGCGGCGGCAGGATCACGGTGTGCGGAGGCAAAACAAATTTTTGGAGGTAATTTTACTATGGCAGTCGTTTCTATGAAGCAGCTTCTCGAGGCAGGTGTGCACTTCGGTCACCAGACCCGTCGTTGGAACCCCAAGATGGCGAAGTATATCTTCACCGAGCGCAACGGCATCTATATCATCGACCTGCAGAAGACCGTTAAGAAGCTGGATGAGGCTTACAACTACGTGAAGGAAGTTGCAGCTGAGGGCGGCGACATCCTGTTCGTCGGCACCAAGAAGCAGGCTCAGGAGTCTATCCGTGACGAGGCTCTGCGCTGCGGCATGCACTATGTCAATGCTCGCTGGCTGGGTGGTATGCTGACCAACTTCCGCACCATCCGTAAGCGCATCGACCGTATGGATCAGCTGGCAAAGATGAAAGAGAATGGCACCTTTGAGCTGCTGCCCAAGAAAGAGGTTGCTAAGCTCGAGCTCGAGATGGAGAAGCTGGACAAGTACCTGGGCGGCGTCAAGAACATGAAGACCCTGCCGAAGGCGATGTTCATCGTTGACCCCCACAAGGAGCGCATTGCTGTTGCTGAGGCCCGCAAGCTGAACATCCCCATCGTGGCTATCGTTGATACCAACTGCAACCCTGATGAGATCGACTACGTCATCCCCGGCAACGACGACGCAATCCGCGCTGTCAAGCTGATCGCTGGCGCTATGGCTGACGCTGCGCTGGAAGGCAAGCAGGGCAACCAGGAGGCCGCTCCCGCTGAGGACGCAGCAAACGCCTGATTTCCCAAAGATCCCGCAAACAACCTGTGAATAACGTGTAAGGGAGAATACTAAAATGGCTATTTCTGCAAAGGACGTTATGGAGCTGCGCAAGCAGACTGACTGCGGCATGATGGAGTGCAAGAAGGCTCTGACTGAGGCTGACGGCAACTTCGAGAAGGCTATTGAGATCCTGCGTGAGCGTGGTCTGGCTACCGCCGCTAAGAAGGCTGGCCGCATTGCTGCTGAGGGCATGGTCTACGCTGATTACTGCCCCGAGTGCAAGGTCGGTGTTGTCATCGAGGTCAACGCTGAGACCGACTTCGTCGCCAAGAACGACAAGTTCGTCGATTTCGTCAAGAAGGCTACCAAGGTCATCATGGAGCAGAACCCTGCTGACGTTGAGACCCTGATGAACTGCAAGATGGGCGATGAGACCGTCGATCAGGCTCTGAAAGAGCTGATCCTGGTCATCAAGGAGAACATCAAGGTTCGCCGCTTCACCCGTTACGAGGGCGTCTGCTCTGCATACGTCCACGGCGGCGGCACCCACGGCATCCTGGTCAACTTCGAGACCACCAATGGCATCGAGGCAAAGGACGAGTTCGTCGCTTACGGCAAGGACATTGCCATGCAGGTCGCAGCTGCTAACCCCAGCTACGTCGATGAGGCTTCTGTCCCCGCTGAGGTCGTTGCCAAGGAGAAAGAGATCATGCTGGTTCAGATGTCTCAGGATCCGAAGAACGCCAACAAGCCCGAGGCTGTGAAGCAGAAGATGATCGAGGGCAAGATCAAGAAGTTCTTCAAGGAGAACTGCCTGGTCGATCAGGAGTTCGTCAAGGACGGCGACCTGTCTGTTGCTCAGTACACCGCTAAGGTCGCTAAGGACCTGGGCGGCGACATCAAGATCGTCAAGTTTGCTCGTTTCCAGAAGGGCGAGGGCCTGGAGAAGCGCGCTGACGACTTCGCTGCTGAAGTTGCAAGCATGGTGAAGTAATTTAACCTTTGGGTTGAATCTGGGAGCTGCAGTACCCGTAACAGGGCGCTGCGGCTCCTTTTTTGTTTGTGTTTGGCGGGCGGATGTGCTATCATAGAGAAAACGGAAAGAAGGGAGGACGAAAAGCAATGCGCAGTGTAAACAAAACGTCTCTCCGAATGGAGAGCATGATCGGATAAGGAGAATCCCTTATGAAAAAACAAACCATGACCATTGCCGGCATCCCGGCTGTCCTGTACGGCAGCCGGAGCCGCAGGGTCTATCTCTATGTCCACGGCAAGAACGGCTGTAAGGAAGAGGCAGAGCGCTTTGCCGGTACAGCCTGTGCAGCAGGCTGGCAGGTGCTGGCCATCGACCTGCCCGAGCATGGCGCACGGAAAAACAGCCCCGAGCAGCTACTGCCGTGGGTGGCTGTGCCGGAGATAGAAGCCGTATATGCCCGCATGAAGCCGGTGTGGGCGCATATCCGGCTGTATGGCGTGAGCATCGGCGCGTGGCTTGCCATGCAGGCGCTGCAGGGAGACGCGCCGGAACAGGCCCTGCTGGCCTCTCCGGTGGTGGATATGGAAGCTCTCATCACGAATATGATGCAATATGCCCATGTGACCGAGGAACAGCTGCAGCGGGCAGGGGAGATCCCAACGGATCTTGGGGAGACCCTCTCGTGGCCGTATCTGTGCTGGGTGCGGGAACATCCGCTGCACTGGCATGGCCGCACGCAGGTGCTGTATGGTGACAGAGATGCCCTGACCAGCCGCACCATGATCGAGCGCTTCCGTCAGGAAAGCGGGGCGCATCTGACGATCATGGAGGGCGGGGAACACTGGTTCCACACCCCAGTGCAGATGGCGGTCCTTCAAACGTGGGAAGAAACGAATTTTTGATTTAGAATGCCCTCCGTTTCACTCTGGGCATAAATAGAGGTATCATTATCTTTCGTTTCTGTATTTTAGAAACGACTGCGGTCGTTTCTAAAATACTTTTTCACGGGAAGAGTCCCAAAGGCAAAATGCAGCTATGTACCGTTACAATTCCTCTGGTGAAAAAGTGTTTGGAGCGGCCCGCAGAACGCCACAAACACGAATCATATAAAATAAAAATGCCGCCGACGGCTTTTCTTCCGTCAGCGGCATTTTGCCTATTCTGTTAAGGGATGCTCCGATTTGAGAGATCAGACGCGAGCTTCGCTGTTCTTCTCCGCCTTCTTGTAAGCGCTCAGGGAGTGGAACACGATGTTCAGGCCCAGAACGATCAGCAGGATGGCCAGGATCAGCTGCAGGCCGTTTGCGATAAACACAGCACCCCAAGTGGTCTCACCAGCGGGGATGGAGACAGAAGCGGCTGCGCTGATGGCCTTGACCATTGCAATCAGGCGCTGCACCAGAGCGGTAAAGGTGACGCAGAGCATGATGATCAGGGGGGGGAACAGCATCTTGTTGTTGCGGCCGGTGACCTTCAGGAACACGCACAGGGTGGCCAGAACCAGAGCGCTCAGCAGCTGGTTGGCGGAACCGAACAGGGGCCAGATGTTAGCATAGCCGATCTTGGTCAGCAGGAAGCCGAAAGCCAGGGTGATAAAGGTGGAGAAGTAGACGTTGCAGAACAGCTTGCGCCAGCCCTCAGCATGCTCCATGTCGTCCACACTGAACAGTTCCTGGAAGCTCATACGGCCGATACGGGCCACAGCATCCAAGCTGGTCAGTGCCAGAGCGGAAACGCACATGGTCATAAAGACAGTAGCGGCATACACGGGAACGCCGAACATCTCAAAGAAACCGGCAACACCAGTAGAGAAGATCTGGAACGGAGTACCGGCAGCAGGGGTGCCATCGGCAGCAGCGGCGGCACCGGCAACGCACAGGGCCAGAACAGCCAGCAGGCTCTCCAGAATCATGGCACCGTAACCAACCTTGAGCATGTCTTTCTCGTTCTCAACGGTCTTGGAAGAAGTACCGGAAGAAACCAGGCTGTGGAAGCCGGAGACAGCGCCGCAGGCAACCGTGACGAACAGGATGGGGAACATGGTGCCCAGCTTCTCGTTGGTGAAACCAGTGAAGACAGGCAGGTTCATGGTGGGGTGAGCGACCAGCAGGCCGACCACGGCACCGGCGATCATGGCCACGAACATAAAGGTAGTCATGTGATCACGGGGCTGCTTGAGCAGCCACATGGGCAGGACAGCTGCAAAGAAGATGTAAACAAAGGTGATATAGCTCCAGGCTGCCTTGCCGAAGACCAGGGGAACATTTGCGCCGATGACGAAAGACAGCACGATGAAGACGATGCTGATAACGCTTTCTTTCCAGCCGGAGAAGTTGAACTTCTTCTGGATCAGGCCAAAGATCACGGCGAAGACCATGAACATGATGGAAACCATGCCGGCAGCGCCGTTGGTCTGAGCAGCAGCGGACAGAGCGCCATCGGTACCATAAGCATTAAAGGTACCGGCAACCATGTCTGCGAAAGCGGCAATAACGATGCCGCAGAACAGCCAGCAGAACAGCAGGAACAGCTTGCGGCCGGTCTTGCCGATGTACTTCTCGATCAACATGCCCATGGACTTGCCATCATTCTTGACGGAAGCGTACAGAGCGCCGAAGTCGGTGACAGCACCAAAGAAGATGCCGCCGATCAAGACCCACAGCAGGACGGGCAGCCAGCCGAAAGCGGCAGCCTGGATGGCACCGGTGACAGGGCCTGCACCTGCAATGGAGCTGAACTGGTGTGCAAACACGGTCCAGCCATTGGTGGGAACATAGTCGCGGCCGTCCTCATGGACGACAGCAGGGGTCTTTGCTTTGGGGTCGATGCCCCATTTGTTTGCCAGCCAGCGGCCGTAGAACGTGTAAGCGCCCAACAGACACACCGCTGCAATCAAAACGATGACCAGCGTATTCATTTCTTTTGAACCTCTTTCCTTTCTTTCAAACGGCAACGCGTCCGTGACACGGCAGCTGCCTTGCAAAACCACAGACGGAACGGCGGCACGGGGGTCGAAAAAAGCCTCCCTCTCCAAAAGATGGAATGCAGGAAACATCCATCCATCGAAGACGAAGGCTTGCTACAGTGCATCTGCACTGAGATCTCCGCGGTACCACTTCGTTTGCTGTTTTGCAAAACAGCCGCTTGTGAACGTACAGCTCCCCACACAACAACGGGAACGATACGCCGCCCTGTAACGTAGGCTGCACGGCCATGTACTACTGAAAACGGCGCTGTACCGTTCTGTTTGCGCAGGCTGCTCGCAGGTGAGGGCCCTTTGTGCCTCGCTGTCGCCTCGCATCAGACCGGCGACTCTCTCAAAGTGGGTGTGCAAAGGGTCATGTCCTGTTCATTGCATTTGCCGAATGATTGTGTATACTTTAGCCCCGTTTTCATAAATTGTCAATATATTTTGAGCAAGTTAGGAGACTCTGCCATTTTTGAAAAGTTTCAATTAAGAATTTTTAGGCGATTTTCTTTCAGATGTGAGATGAATAAAACTTGGCCCTTTGTAAGGTGAAAAAAGCTGAATAGGGGGAATCTCGCGTGGAATACTTGACTTTTACACTTTCAAGTGCTAAAGTGATAATGCAACGAAAAAAGAACATCAGCAGTGCCGCAAAGGAGACCCACTATGGCTGAAAAAAATAATCGCAGAAACAAAACCACCGACGCGCTCTTTGATGCCATCCTCAGCCTGGAGACGCGGGAAGAGTGCTATAACTTTTTTGAAGACCTCTGTACGGTCAAAGAAATCTCAGATATGGCCCAGCGGCTGGAAGCTGCAAAGCTCCTGCTGGGCGGCAGCACCTATGACCAGATCGTCAAAGCCGTGGAGATCAGCACCGCCACCATCAGCCGGATCAACCGCTGCATCCAGTACGGCTCCGGCGGCTATCGGGATACCATTGAAAAAGTAGAGGCCAGGGCCGCGGGGGAGAACCCGCAGTAAAATGGCGCCGCGGGTGGCACCGGGAGCGGCAGACACATAGAATGGGGTGCGCACAGGTGCGCAATTTCAGACCGGAAAGGATGACCCCTCTATGGCAAATACCACGGATTGCCCCGGCACTCTCAATTGTCCCGCGCTGCCCCGCGTCTCGCTGGATCAGGCGGTGATCGATCTGCTGGAGAGCATCGCCCTGCAGGAATCCGCCCTCAGCCACATCCTCTGCGCCGAGAGCCAGAAGATGAAGACCGCCATGGGCATGGAAGAGCTGGACCTCTGCAAACTGCTGGAAGTCAACGATTCGGCCACCAATATGGTGCACGCCGTGGCCAACCTGGAAATGATGCTCAAGGATAAGCTGGAATTCATCTCCAACAACCTCTATTATCCCTCTACCGGGGAGAGCGGTTCCGCCACAAGCGCTCAGGAATAAAAGAATGGAAAATGCCTGTCCGTGCCCTGCTGGCCCGGGCGGGCATTTTTGCGCTCCGGCAGGCCGCGCCGGGCAGGGATGCATAGAATAATGTATAAAATTCAGAAAAACGATTTGTTGGAATTGCTGAGGAGCGAAATCTGTGTTATACTATATAGCGTGTATATCAAATGAAAGGGGAATAAACCTTGCTGAAATACAATGCCATCCTGTTTGACGTGGACGGAACGCTCATTGATTCCGCTCCTGGCATTCTCCATACATTAGAAGAAGTCTTCCACACCATGGGCGTGGATACCACGAATGTCAACCTCCGCCGCTATCTGGGCCCGCCGCTCCGCAAGAGCTTTGGCGAGCACTTCAGCGACAAGGCAAAAATTGAAGAGGCGGCAGAGCGCTACCGTGCAAGCTACCATGAGAAAGGCAGCCACGAGTGTGCCGTCTTCCCGGGCGTGCCGGAGATGCTCCGCCGCCTGAAAGAGGCCGGGCTCGTCCTCTGCACGGCTACGTCCAAGCCGACGCGGGTCGTGACCCCCATTCTGGAAGAGCAGGGCCTGGCAGAGTATTTTGATTTTATCGGCGGCGCTTCCATGGACGAGAGCCGGGACACCAAGACCGCCGTTGTCCGTTATGTGCTCGCCCAGCCCATGATGCAGGGCAAGCGGGTGCTGATGGTCGGTGACCGCAACGATGACATGCGCGGTGCAGCGGACTGCGGGCTGGATGCGGCAGGTGCTCTGTACGGCTATGGCAGCCGGGAAGAGCTGGAGCCGTTCCACCCGGTCATTCTGGCCAAGGACTGCGCGGATCTGGCAGACCAGATCCTGCACATGGCCGAGTAAGTTTGAAAGCGAAATGGTGAAAGAACATGAGTCGAAATACACAACCGGAAAAACGCTCTATGACCCCGATGCAGAAGCAGGCGGTTCTGGTCTGCGTGATCTGTGTGCTGGCGGCCTTGCTGACAGCAGGAATTACCACGGCGCTCCTCAAGCGGGGAAAAACGCCCGCGGCCAATGAGCCTGCGGCCTCGGAGCCGCAGTCTGTAGACCCGACCAAGACGGACGGGGATCTGGCAGGCCATTATCAGATCAACAACGCGTCCAGCGCCCTGCTGACCGAAACGGCTGATGCAGGCAGCGAGTATCAGGACAGCACCCTCTTCCTGGGCGATTCCAATACCGTCCGCCTCTACAACAACGGCCTTGTCTCCCTGCAGCAGTTCTGCGCCCGGGAGGGCATCGGCACGCAGGTGGCCCTGAACGAGGGCATCGTGACCTTTAAGGGCGATAACAACCACTATACCATTGCACAGGCCGTGGCTAAGATGAAGCCCCGCCGCGTGGTGATGACCTTTGGCACCAACGATACCGGCATGGAGGTGCAGGATTTCATCAGCAACTACACCGCGCTGGTGCAGGCCATTCAGGCGGCTTATCCTTATACGGACATCATTGTCAACACCGTGCCGCCCATCCCGGAGAATCATTCTACCTACCCCCACATGGATCAGGCCAAGATCGACGACTTCAACATGGCACTGCTGAACATGTGCGAGCAGCTGGGCCTCAAGTTCCTCAACACGGCTGAGACGCTCAAGGGCGAGAACGGCTATGGGAACCCGGATTACTACACCGACGGTGACATCCACCTTAAGAGTGCAGGCCTGAAAGCGGCGCTGACTTACCTGCGCACCCATGCTTATCAGACCGAGGATCGCCGTCCGGATACCAATAACATCCCCACCCGCACGCTGGAGTATGTCTCCAACCCCAGCTCCGCGGTGGCGGCTCCCAGCTCGGAGGCAGTCAGCGAGAGCGAGTCCGTCAGTGAATCCACCAGTGAGTCCGCAAGCTCCTCCGGCAGCGAGAGCACTTCCACCGAGGCGAAGTTTGAGGCCCGCTACCAGGTGGAAAAGAGCGGCGGCGGCACCCTGACCACCGGGGACAGCACCGGCAACAACTCGGTGAGCTATAAGGTGAACGACCCCGGCAAGTCCATTACCGTGACGGCTGTCCCTGCTGAGGGCCATGTCTTTGTCAAGTGGAGCGATGGTGTCACCAGCAAGACCCGCACGGATACCAACTTCAAGCAGAACCTGGATGTCACTGCCATCTTTGGCGCGGCGTCTGTCCGCATCACCAGCGAGGGACACGCCACGCTGGGCAGCGCCTATACCTTTAAAGCAAGCCTGAACGGCAAGTACGCCAGCGCGGAGAACCTGCACTGGTACGCCAACGGCGCGGAGATCAAGGCGGCTGCCGGTATGACCAGTATCACCGTCAAGGTCGATGCCTCCATGTTGAACACATCTTATAAGATCCACGCCGCCATCGTCTACAATGGCTCCACCGTCAACAGCAACAGCCTGGCGGTCTCCATTGGCAGCGGCGTCACCTCGGAGTCCGGTTCCCCGTCCGGGAGCTCCTCCGGGAGTACATCCAGCAGTTCGAGCTCCAGCGCTTCGTCTGGCAGCTCGTCTTCCAGCGCCTCCAGCACCAGCGAGGCAGCCAGCTCGTCTCACGCGGAGAGCTCCAGTGCTTCCACCAACGAGAGCCACAGCACTTCGGCCAGTGAGTCGAAGGCAGAGTCCAAATCGGAAACCGCTTCCAGCTCTGAGACGAAGAGCGAAACTTCCAGCTCTTCCAAGAGTGAGAGTGCTTCCTCTTCCGAAAATGATGTGGCGTCCAGTGCTTCTTCCAACACAGAGGCTTCTGCCAACAAAGAAGCACAGAGCACCGCTGAATAACGGCGTGGAAACCTTTTCGCCCCGGGCCGCATAGGCTGGGCGGAGAGGAGGAATGCACCATGGCAGTGCCTGCAGCCGAAACCATGCTGGCGCGTGGTGTCCCGGGGGCCGAAGATGTCACCGATGGTGATGTGGATTACTACGGGACCGACTGGATCAATGTGGAAAACGCTGCCACCGAAGAGCAGATGCAGAAATGCTTCTCAGAGCCCTGCGGCGGCACAGCCCGCTGCACCGGAAACACACCGGAGCAGACCGACGGGCAGGACTACGAAATGATCCAGGAATAAAAACAAAATATCGGGAAGCCAGCTCTGTTTGGCGGGGCTGGCTTCTCGCTGTTATCCAATGAGAGAGGGGAACACAATGGCAAAATATTATTGCGTCCTGTTTGACGCGGACAATACACTTTTGAACTTTGACGCCGCCGAGAGCAAGGCTCTGGCGGAAACGCTGGTCAATTACGGCATTGAGCCGGATGCCGAGACGGTGCAGACCTACCGCACCATCAACGAAGAGCTCTGGAAACAGCTGGAAAAGGGCCAGATCCGCCGCGAAAAGCTGATGAGTGAGCGCTTTACCCGCTTTCTGAAAGCGGTCAACGCTGCCGGCAACGGCGTGGAGATGAACCGCTATTATCTGGAGCGCCTTTCCACCCATCCGGACCTGATGAGCCCCAATGTGCTGGAAGTGCTGAGCGAGCTTTCCGAGGTGGCCACGCTGGCCATTGTGACCAACGGCTTTGACAAGGTGCAGAGCCGCCGTGTGGCGGAGTCGGGCATTGCACCGCTTCTGGAGGACGTTTTCGTCTCCGAGAAGCTGGACAGCGAGAAGCCCAACCGCAAGATCTTTGACGCGGCCCTCCGCTCTTTGGGCGTGGAGAACCGCGAACATGTGCTGATGGTGGGCGACAGCCTCTCCAGCGATATCCAGGGCGGCATCAACGCCGGGCTGGATACCTGCTGGTTCAACCCCAGCCACAACGAGAACCCGGGCAAAGTCTGCCCCACCTATGAGATCGAAACGTTGGAAGAGCTGTACCCGCTGGTGATGGAGCCGGAAGAGCTGGCCAATCTGGGCCAGAAGCACCGCCGCCACCAGCCGTAAGAGAATGGAATTGAGAAAACTATGCTGATTCATCTGGAAAAACTGGGCAAGAGCTTTGGCGAGAAGATCGTCCTGCACGATGTGACGGCCAGTGTCGAGCGGGAAGACCGCATTGGCATTGTGGGCCAGAACGGCGCGGGCAAGACCACTCTGCTCAAGATCCTGACCGGGGAATATACGGATTATGAGGGCGAGTTCAGCGTGACCCACGGTGTGACGCTTGGCTACCTGGAACAGAATGCAAAGCTCGATGTCACGCTGGATATCTACGGCGAGATGCGTTCTTCGTTCGCCCATGTGCTGGACGCCATGGCAAAAATGCAGATCCTGGAGCGCAAGATGGCCGCCAGCCCCGAGGATACCTCGCTGCTGGAGCAGCACGATGCGCTGCAGAACATCATTGACGCAGCCGATGGCTACAATATGGATGTCAACATCAAAAAGGTGCTGTCCGGCATGGGCTTTGCGCAGGATACCTGGGAAAAGAACGTCGGCGTCCTGTCGGGCGGCGAGCTGACCCGCCTGCGGCTGGCAAAACTGCTGCTGGAAAAGCCGGATGTCCTCATCCTGGACGAGCCCACCAACCACCTGGACTTTGCCACCATGGAATGGCTGGAAAACTACCTCAAGAGCTATTCCGGCGCGGTGCTGGTGGTCAGCCATGACCGCTATTTCCTGGACCACATCTGTACCAAGATCTGGGAAGTTTCGTTCCAGACCATGACGACCTATAAGGGAAACTTCTCGGCCTACCTGCCCCAGAAAGAAGCGGCGGATGCCCTGCGCCAGAAGCAGCACGATGCGGATGTGGCACTGGCTGAAAAGCTTCAGGATTATGTGGACCGCAACCTCGTCCGGGCTTCCACCACGAAAATGGCCCAGAGCCGCCGCAAACAGCTGGAAAAGCTGGAAATTACCGAGGCCCCCAAAGATGAGACCAACCAGCTCAAATTCCGCTTTGAATATGATGTGGAGCCCTGGAATGAGCTGGTGCTGATGAAAAACCTGACCATCCGGATCGGGGAGCGGACACTGCTGGAGCCGTTTACTTACACGGTCCACCGTGGAGAGCGGCTCATCATCGCGGGTCCCAACGGTGCGGGCAAATCCACCATGATGCAGGTGCTGGACGGCAAGCGCCGTCCCTCCGGCGGCATGGTGCGGCTGGGCACTGGTGCCCGGCCCAGCATTTTTGCCCAGCAGCAGAACCGTCTGGGCGCGGGCCGTGTCATTGACGTCATCTGGAACAAGTACCCCCGGATGACAGAGCTGGAAGTCCGCAGCCATCTGGCAAAGCTGGGCTTCCGGGGGGAGACGGTCTTTAAGCCTTGCGAGGCACTTTCCGGCGGCGAGCTTGCCCGCCTGCGCTTTGCGGAGATCGTGCTGGAGCGGCCGAACCTGCTGTTTCTGGACGAGCCCACCAACCACCTGGACATCTACACCCGTGAGAACCTGACCGAGGCCCTGATGGCCTACACCGGCACGCTGCTCATGGTCACGCATGACCGCCACCTGATGAACAGCCTGGCCTGCCCGATCCTGTATCTGGAAGATGGCAGGGCGACGCTCTACCCGAGTTATGATGCCCTGATGGGCCGCTCCGATCCCGCGCCGGTCGTGGAAAAATCCTCGGAGCCCGCAAAGCTGGGCTACGGCAAGGAGCAGCGCCGCCGCCGCGCCGAGCTGCGGGCCAAGATCAAGGCCTGCGAGGACGAGATGGAGGCCTGCGGTGCCCGGGAAGTGGAGCTGGACAACGAGATCAATTCCCCGGAGGTGTACAACGACCCGCAGCTGCTTCGGGAAAAGAGTGATGAGCTCTCGGATCTGCGGTTCCATCAGGAGGAGCTGTTTGCCGCCTGGGAAGCTGCCATGGAGGAGCAGGAACAGTACGAGCAGGTGCAGGCAGGAGAGAACGAATGATGGACGGAGGAATGTGCCGATGAACCCGAAACGCGGCAGCAAAACGCATGAGATCGCCCTTTCCGGCCTGCTGTTTGCACTGGCCATGGCTCTCTCTTTTGTGGAAGGCATGCTGGTCATCCCCGGGCTGATGCCTGGCATGAAGCTGGGCCTGGCGAATATTGTGGTGATGTATGCGCTGTTTTTCATGGGAGGAAAGCAGGCACTGATGCTGGACCTGCTCAAGGCGCTGTTCGTCTTTCTGGTCTCCGGGTGGACGGCGGGTTTCCTCTCCCTGTGCGGCGGGTTATTCTCGCTGCTGGTGATGTGGGTGCTGTACTACCATTTCCCGGTGCAGCCCACCTGGTTCATCCTCTCGGTCTGCGGCGCGCTGGCCCATAATGTCGGCCAGCTGCTGGGGGCCAGTGTCATCCTCTCCTCGGCTATGTCGCTCTATTACGCACCCGTCATGCTGGTATTCGGCCTCATCATGGGCTCGCTCACATCCATCACCCTGCGGGCCCTGCTGCCCGCCCTGGGCCGCCTGGGCTACAACACCCGCGAAAAGCGCGGTTGAGCGCGCCCCGGTTGCAAGCGGAGCCGCTTTCCGCTATAATACGATCTACAAGTGTTACCCAACAAGAAAACTGCCCTCACGATGACGCGCATCTGCCCGGGCAGTTGGGAGGTTTTGCAATATGTCTGAAAAAGTAACTGTCAAGGTGGAGCGCAATGTCCTCCATCTTCCGGCCATTGCCCTGCGGGGGCTTGTGGTCTTCCCCAACAACCTGCTTCACTTTGAGGTGGGCCGCGACAAGAGCATTGCGGCTGTGGAATGGGCCGTGAGCAATAACTCCGATGTCTTCCTCATCGCGCAGAAAGAGATGAAAGTGGAAGACCCCAATGCCGCCGACCTGTGCACTTACGGCGTTGTAGCCGAGATCAAGCAGGTGATGCGGGTGTCGGACGACCTTGTCCGCATCCTGGTGGAGGGCAAATACCGCGCAAAGCTGACCCAGCTGGATACGGACGGCAGCTTCCTGCTGTCCACGGTCCGTTCCGCCCCGGTCAAGCAGGCAAAACCGGAGGAGCAGCCCGAAGTGGATGTGCTGGTCCGCAACGTCAAAAAGAGTTTTGACGAGCTGCTGGCCCTCAACCCGCACATCGGCAAGGACGTGGTGTTTACCATCACCACCAGCACGGACCCTGTCTTCCTGTCCGAGTACATCCCGGCCAACCTGTTGTTCCGTTTTGAGGACAAACAGGCCATTCTGGACGAGGGCACGCTGCTGGGCCGCCTGAAGCTGCTGATTGAAAAGATGCACCGGGAGCGCCGGATGCTGGAGATCGACAAAGAGATCGCCCAGAAAGTGGACGAAGCGATGGACAAAAACCAGCGCGACTACTACCTGCACGAGCAGCTGCACATGATCAGCGAGGAGCTGGGCGAGGACGACGACACCACCGCCGAGGCGGAGGAGTACCGCCGCAAGATCACGGCCCTGCACCTGGACGAGGAGCGGGAGAAGAAGCTCCTCAAAGAAGTGGATCGCCTGGCCAAGATGCAGAGCAGCAACCAGGAGGGCACGGTCATCCGCACCTATCTGGATACCTGCCTGGACCTGCCCTGGAATACGTTCACGGAGGATGACCTCGACATTGCCAAGGCACAGCGCATCCTGGACCGCGACCACTATGGCCTGAAAAAGGTCAAGGACCGCATTCTGGAAGTGCTGGCTGTCCGCAAGCTGGCCCCGGATGTCAAGGGCCAGATCATCTGCCTCGTCGGCCCTCCGGGAGTTGGCAAGACCAGCATTGCCCGCTCCATTGCCGAGAGCCTGAACCGCAAGTATGTCCGCCTGAGCCTGGGCGGTGTGCGGGATGAGGCTGAGATCCGCGGCCATCGGCGCACCTACATCGGCGCGATGCCGGGCAAGATCATCACGGCTATGATCACGGCCAAGAGCTCCAACCCGCTGATGCTGCTGGATGAGATCGACAAGCTGGCGGGCGATTTCCGGGGTGACCCGGCCGCCGCGCTGCTGGAGGCACTGGACCCGGAGCAGAACAGCACGTTCAACGATCATTTCATTGATATGCCGTTTGACCTGAGCCATGTGCTCTTCATCACCACGGCCAACGACCTGAGCGCCATCCCCGGCCCGCTGCGCGACCGTATGGACGTCATCGAGCTGCCCAGCTATACTCGGGTGGAAAAATACAACATTGCGAAAAAACATCTGGTGCCCAAGCAGCTGGAGGCCTGTGGCCTGAGCGGCAAAGTCACGTTCTCCCAGAGCGCCCTATACGGCATCATCGATGGCTATACCCGGGAAGCGGGTGTCCGCAACCTGGAGCGCACCATCACCAGTGTCCTGCGCAAGTGTGCCCGCCAGATCGCTTCCGGTGAGGCGGAGACGGTCTCTGTGACCGGTACCACGCTGGAAAAGCTGCTGGGACCCCGCATCGTCAAGCCGGACTTCCTCAACCGCACCAATGCCATCGGCATTGCCAACGGCCTGGCCTGGACCAGCATCGGCGGCGAGACCCTGCCCATTGAGGTGCAGGTCATCGACAACGGTTCCGGCAAGATCACCGTGACGGGCTCTCTGGGCGACGTGATGAAAGAGAGTGCCCAGCTGGCCATTACCTATGCCCGTGTCCATGCGGCAGAGTATGGGATTGACCCGGAACGGCTCAAGAAGTGCGACCTGCACATCCATGCCCCGGAGGGCGCTGTGCCCAAGGATGGCCCCTCGGCGGGTGTCACCCTGACCACGGCCCTCATCTCCTGCCTGTCTGGCATCCCGGTGCGGGGCGATGTGGCCATGACGGGCGAAATCACCCTCCACGGCAATGTGCTGCCCATCGGCGGCCTGCGGGAAAAGAGCATGGCCGCTTACCGCGAGGGGATGAAGACGGTCCTCATCCCCAAGGACAACGTCTCCGACCTGTATGAGGTGGACGATGAGGTCAAGAAGAACCTCGAGTTCCTGCCCATGTCCAACCTTTCTCAGGTGCTGAACGCAGCGCTGCTCAAGCCGAAAGCGGCGGCCACCCACCCCCGTACCAAGAAGAGCACGAAGGCTGCCGATGCCGCCGCCATGTCCCAGACTGCAGAAAAGCCCAAGACCGGTGCCGTCTGCTGAGAGGAAAGGGAAGCTTTTATGAATTACAACAAAGCGGATTTTATGGCCAGCTATGGTATTTCCAGCCAGCTGCCCGACAGTGACCGCCCGGAGATCAGTTTCTCCGGCCGCTCCAACGTGGGCAAATCCAGCCTCATCAACAAGCTGTGCAGCCGCAAAAACCTGGCCCGCGTTTCGGCCACGCCGGGCAAAACGGCTACCATCAACTTTTATGAGGTGGACAGCTGTTATTTTGTGGACTTGCCCGGCTACGGCTACGCCAAAGTAAGCAATGCGGACCGTGAGCGCTGGGATGACCTCATCAACAGCTACTTTGAGGCCCAGCGCCACCACACCCTGCTGGTGCAGCTGCTGGATTGCCGCCATGCCCCCAGCGCCGATGATTTCCAGATGCTCAAGTACCTGCACTACCATCAGATCCCCTATGTGGTGGCGCTGACCAAGGCGGATAAACTCAAAAAGAGCCAGCTGACCAAGACGCTGGAGGAGTTTGAGAACACCTGCCGCCCCTATGGCTGCCAGAAAGTGGTACTGACCAGCGGCGAAAACGGCTACGGCATCCCGGAGCTGCAGGCCATTCTCAACAAAGCCATAGAGGCAGAGTTTGCGGACGAGGACGCCGAATAAGATGGCATACAACGAATTTGCATACTTTTACGATGAATTCAACGGGGCGGCGGACTACGACGCCCTGTATGAGCACATCCAGAACGAGCTGAACGCCCACGGCATCCGGGACGGCATTCTGGCTGACCTTGGCTGCGGCACGGGGGAGCTGACCCTGATGCTGACCCAGGCCGGGTATGATATGATCGGCATTGACCAGTCCGAGGAGATGCTCTGCGTTGTCCGGGATAAAGCGGAACAGCTGGGTCTGTCCGGCAAGCTGCTGCTCCTGCGGCAGGACCTGCTCAAGCTGGACCTGTACGGCACCATCCGGGGTGCGGTCTCCACCTTTGATACATTCAATCACATCCCGGACCTCGACACGGCCATTGCCAACGCTGGCTTCTTTATGGAGAAAGGCGGCGTCTTCCTCTTTGATATGAACACCCCCTACAAGCACAAAAACGTGCTGGGGGAGAACACGTTCACCTTTGAGGAGGAGGACGCCTGCTGTGTCTGGAAAAACCACTACAATGCGGCCGACCGCCGGGTGGAGATCAGCGTGGATATCGACTACCGGGAGACGGGAGAACATTTCCATGAGGCGTTCAGTGAGTACACCTACGATCTGGACGCCATCCGCACGGCACTGGAGAAGCACGGCTTTGTACTGGAGAGCGTCTGCGACGGTGAAACGTTCGGCCCGCTGACCGAGAAGAGCGAGCGCTATTTCTTCTGCGCGGTCAAACAGCATACGCAATTGGAGGAAGACTAAAAAATGGGAAAACTGATCCGAGGCCTGTCAGAAAACGGCGGAATCGTTTTTTGTGGCGTAGATTCGACGGATATTGTCTGTAAAGCAGAACAACTTCACACCACGAGCGCCACCTGCAGTGCTGCCCTGGGCCGCCTGCTGACGGGTGCCAGCCTGATGGGCTCCATGCTCAAGGATGACCGGGACACCATCACCCTGCGCGTTTCTGGCAACGGCCCGGCAGGCGTCGTCATTGCCTGCACGGATGGCACCGGCAATGTCAAGGGCTGCATCGACCACCCGCTGGTGGAGCTGCCTGCCAAGGCCAATGGCCATCTGGATGTGGGCGGGGCTGTCGGCAAGGACGGTGTGCTCACCGTCATCCGGGACAACTGCCTGCAGAAAGAGCCCACCGTCGGCCAGGTGCCGCTGGTCTCGGGCGAGATCGCGGAGGATATCACCAGCTACTACGCCTACAGTGAGCAGGTGCCCACCGTCTGTGCACTGGGCGTGCTGGTAGATAAGGATCTGTCCATCTCCTGCGCGGGCGGCTACCTGCTGCAGCTGCTGCCGGGCGCCACCGATGCCGAGATCACCCAGCTGGAGCAGAACATTGCTGCCATGCCCTCCGTGACCGAGATGCTCCACGCGGGCAAGACCCCGGAGGACATGATGAACCTCGCCATGGCGGGTTTCAACCCCAGCGTGCTGGATGAGCGGGAAGTGCGGTACCAGTGCGATTGCAGCCGGGAGCGCACCGAGCAGATGCTGCTCAGCCTGGGCCGCAAGGAACTGGAAAAACTCCGGGATGAGGATCCCCACTGCGAGGTAGTCTGCCACTTCTGCCACACCAAGTATGAGTTTGACCTGAACAAGCTGGTTAAAAAGGCGGTGGAGAAAGCAGCGCCTGCATCTGAGAACGCAGAGAATTAAAACAACAATGATATCGATGAAAACGGCAGAGGAAGTTTCAGTCCTCTGCCGTTTTCGTGTTTTCCTGGCAAATGTCGGCCGCTAGGGTGTAGCAGACCCGGTAATGGAACTGGTTGCCCTCTGCGGAAAAATCTTCTTTCCGAGTGAGGAGAACCGCGTCCGGGTAGGCAGCGTATAGCACCTGACGGCTGTGCAGCCGGGCTAAGGCGAGCAGCTGGTCTCCCGTGTAGGAAAGGGTTTCGTTTTGGGTATGGTAGAATACCGTTTCCTCTACGGAGCAGGGGAGTGCCAGCCCCCAAAATGCCGGATGGAGATGCCGGGTGATGGCGCGGGCGTTTTCCTGGTGGGATCTCCATGGGGGAAGAGCAAGCGACTTCCCGGCAAAGTGGAGCTGGTACTGGTGCGATTTGCTCCCGGTGAGCTGGTCTGCGGCCACGGTAGCGGGGAGTGTCTCGGAAAATTCCCACTCAAACTGGGCCAGCACCCGACCGGCCGCAGGCTGAAAGATCAAAGTCCCATCCCGCTCCATGCGGGCCGTTCCAATAAGTCCCTGTCCGGCTTCCACGGCCTGCCCGGGAGTCACCAGCATGGTGCCGCTGGTGAGGTTGGTTTCCAGCACAGTACCCGCCACCCGGGCGGTGATGCCATGGAGCGTCCCGGATGCGATATCTGGCACGGGCTTAGCGGCAGCGGCCTCCACGATCAGCCGCCCTTTGGAAAAATTCAGGCTTACCCACGAAAACTCGCCGCTCTGCAGCAGGGCATATTCACCGGCAGTCAGTTTTTCCTCCGAGACGAAATCCCCGGCGGAAAGAGCCTGTTGGCGCAGGATGACTTCTGCCCGGGCTCGCTGGCCGGGGGTCAGGGTGGTGAAGTCCGTGGCCCAGACCGCGCCTTGCAGCCAGAGCAACAGGGGGAGAAACAAAAACAGCCCGGCCCAAAGCCCCCGGCGGCGCAGCAGAGGCCGCAGCCGGAAAAACAGCCCGTCCCTTTTCTGAACGCGGAGCCGGACCCGGTACCTGCGGGCCAGCCGGGAAAGCTCTGGGTAACGCCATGCGGCGCACCGGGCACAAAACCCGCCGGGCTGGGCAGTAATTGCAGAGAGATGGAGCCCATTCTGTGCCGCGGCGGTCAGCAAACCACCGGTGTTACCGTTTTGGGCCGCGAAGCGAACACCGGCCCAGAGCTGCAAAGGGTCCATGGCCCGGCCTCCTATCAGTGGGTGTTATCGGGAAGTGGCATCCCGGGAAAATTCCGTGCGGAGAATTTCACCCCGCAGAGTGATGCGCTGGGTGGAAAGGGCTGTAATTTTGAGCTGACTGCCGTAAATGGTCAGCAGCCCTTTGCCAAGTTCCAGGCAGAGCTCTCCATCGTCGTAAGAACGGATGCGCCGGAAATGCTCAATTTCTAAGATGCTTCCGCTGAGGTAAACGGAGGTGCGGCCATAAAAATTGGCCGGTGGCTGGCGGAACAGCCGCTGGAACCATCCGGCAGGGGAGATGTGCTGTCTGCGCTTCCTGGCCACATCCGCTCCCTCCCTGCCGCTGTGCAAAGCTGCACCCGGTGCTACATATATATGGAAGCGGAGGGTGTGCGTATGAATCAAACCAAGAACTTTTCCGGGCTGGTATCCCTGATGCTGGCTGTTCTGATCGGGGCACTCCCGTTTGCGGCACCAGAAGCCTGCGCGCAGGCATTGCGGGAGGGATTGACCCTCTGCAGCGGTCCGCTGCTGCTCTCGCTGTATCCGTTTCTTGTGGTGTCGGCACTGCTCATCCAGTGCCCTCTGGGGGATGTGCTGGCCCTGCCATTTCGGCCGGTGGCATGGCTGGTGGGAGTGTATGCTCCCTGCGCGGCCCGGGTGCTGCTGGTGGGATTCCTGGGCGGCTTTGCCCCTGCCGCTAACGCTTCTGCCGAGGCGGTGCGCTCCGGTCAGATGACACCGGAAGAAGCGGACCGGCTTCTCCCGGCCTGCGTCTGTTCCGGACCGTCCTTTGTCATCCTGACGGTGGGACAGACCCTGCTGGGCAGCACAGAGGTGGGCGTTTTGCTGTTTCTGGCACAGATCACGGCCAATTACCTCTGTGCGGCTCTGCTTTCCCGACTGAGCAGGACAAACCGAAACGAAAAAAGGCGATCGCCGCGCCCGAAACAGCAGGAAATGCCGCGGCTGCGCCTGGATGGCATTCTGGCGCAGTCCACGCTGACCTACCTGAAACTCTGCGGCTTTGTGCTCTTCTTCCGGATGCTGGCTGCCGGAGCGGGAGCGCTGCTTCCGCCTGCCGTGAGCACGGCCTGCGCGATGCTTCTGGAAGTCTGTTCCGGGTGCGATCTTGCTTCCCGCACGGGCTATTGGGCCAGCACCCTCTGCTGTGCGGCATTGAGTGTACAGGGGCTTTCTGTCCTGATGCAGGTGCGGACGATCTGCCCGCCCGAAATGACCCTCCGGCCGCTGTATACCGCCCGGGCGCTGCATCTGCCGCTGTCGCTGGCCATTTTCACCCTGCTTTTGCCGGAACAGGAGGCAGAAGTGTTCAGCACGCTGCCTGCCCGGGTCATCCTGATGCGGCAGCTTCCGCCGGATTGCGCTGTGCTGCTTCTTGTGGGTTGCAGCTTTGCAGTCTGCCAGCTGACCAATCTGCTTCTGCAGCGGGATTTTCAAGAAACTTCCCCCGGAAATCTTGACAGCTCCCGGCTTTTATGATAGAATACCACATGTTACAGCACTTCAAGATGCTACTGTGGCTCAGCCGGTAGAGCAGCTCACTCGTAATGAGCAGGTCGTCCGTTCGAATCGGATCAGTAGCTCCAAAAAGAAATCCCTGAAAGTTGGTTTGTGAAGCCAGTTTTCGGGGATTTTTGTTTGTGTGTCTTTCTTTTCTTGCAATCCTTGGTCAAATAAGGTACAATACAACAATAGAAAATCATTCTGTCATGGAGGAAATGGATGTTTGACCCAAAACTGAAAGAAGCGCTGGGCCGGGTGCAGAAGCCGGGCCGTTACACCGGTGGCGAGCCGGGCAGCGTATATAAAGATAAAAACAACGTGGATGTGCGGTTTGCGTTCTGCTTCCCGGATACCTATGAAGTGGGCATGTCATTCCTGGGGGAGAAAATCCTGTATGAGCTGCTCAACTCCCACGAAAACTGGTGGTGCGAGCGTGCTTTTATGCCCTGGCTGGATATGAAAGCGGAAATGGAGCGGCTGCAGCTGCCCCTGTATACCATGGAGAGCAAGGATCCGCTCACGGATTTTGACGCGGTGGGCTTTACCCTCCAATACGAGCTTTCCTATACCAACATCCTGGCCATGCTGGACCTGGCGGGTATCCCATTTTATTCCAAAGACCGTGATGGATCCTGGCCGCTGATCGTGGCGGGCGGCCCCTGTGCCTGCAATGCGGAGCCCATTGCGGATTTCTTTGACGTTATTCAGCTGGGCGAGGGTGAGAATCAGCTGCCCGGCATCTGCGCCGAAATTGAGAAAGCCAAAAAGGAGGGCGGCGTCTCCAAGAAAGAGCTGCTGCTCCGAATTGCTAAAATTCCGGGCGTGTATATCCCGGCGTTCTACGATGTTACCTATCAGGAAGACGGTCGGATCGAAGCCATCACGCCCAATGAGCCGGGCATTCCGGCCAAAATCACCAAGGCCATTATCAAGGATCTGAACGAGTTTACGCCGCCGACAAATTTCGTCGTCCCAATGGTGGGTGCCATCCAGGACCGCGCCAGCATTGAGGTGCTGCGCGGCTGTGTCCGTGGCTGCCGTTTCTGCCAGGCGGGCTTTTTGTACCGCCCCATGCGCCAGCGGGATGCCAATTTGCTGAACAAGGCCGCCCAGGAGCTCTGCTCCAACACGGGCTACGAAGAGCTCAGTCTGTCCAGCTTGTCCACTTCCGACCACGGCCAGCTGGAAGAGCTGTTGGATGATTTGAACGAGTGGGCACCCAAAGAGCATGTCAGTCTTTCGCTGCCGTCTCTGCGTGTGGACAACTTCTCCGAGAGCCTCATTGAAAAGACCACCAAGGTGCGCAAGAGCGGCCTGACGTTTGCGGCGGAGGCCGGTACCCAGCGCCTGCGCAATGTCATCAACAAAAATGTTACCTGGGACGAGATCGAGAAGACCTGCCGCATTGCATTCAAGGGCGGCTATTCCTCGGTCAAACTCTACTTCATGATGGGCCTGCCTACCGAGACGCTGGAGGATATCGAGGGCATTGCCGAGACGGCCCAGAAAGTCGTAGACCTTTATTATAGTATGGACCATGCCAAGGGCCGCGGCGTTCAGGTGACCATCAGCTGCGCCTGTTTTGTGCCCAAGCCCCACACGCCGTTCCAGTTTGTGCCCATGGATACGGCTGAGACCCTGCAGGCCAAGCAGAAGCATCTGCTGGAGAGCGTGCACAGCCGGAAGATCAAGGTCAACTACCACGACAGTACCACCAGCTTCCTCGAGGGCGTGTTTGCCAAGGGTGACCGCCGTCTGGCTCCGGTCATTCTGGAAGCTTACAAGCGGGGCTGCTACTTCGACGGCTGGGAGGAGTGCTTCAAGTACGATACCTGGATGCAGGTGTTTGAAGACCTGGGCGTTGACCCGCGCTTCTACTGCCAGCGTCCCATCGGGCTGGATGAGGTGACGCCCTGGTCTCATATGGACTACGGCATTACCCATGATTTCCTGGTGCGGGAGTACAACAAGGCTCTTGCTGCCCAGACCACCAAACCCTGCAACCGTGCCTGCAGCGGCTGCGGTGCCAATCATCTGTTAGGAGGTCCCTGCTTTGATTACAGTCAGAATCTCGTTTAAAAAGAAGAATGAGGCCTCCTATATCTCGTTGCTGGACATGCAGCGGGTCATGCAGCGGGTGCTCAAGCGGAGCGGCCTGCCCGTGTGGCACACGCTGGGCTTCAACCCCCATATCTACATGACCTTTGCCTGCCCGCTGTCGCTGGGGCAGGAGAGTGAGTGCGAGTGTGTGGATGTCAAGACCGAGGCTGAGGCTCCGGATTTTGCCCAGTGGAAAGAAGCACTCAACGCGATCATGCCTGCGGGCATCGAGGTCTACAACGTAGAGCCGGTGCAGATGAAAGCGGACCTCATTGCCTATGCCTGCTATGAGATCAGCTACCCGGCGGATGCTACTCCGGTACTGGCTCAGTACAATGCACTGGAGAGCGTGCCGGTGGAGAAAAAGAGCAAGCGCAAGACAAAGACCGTGGAGCTGAAAGAATACGTCCCGGCACTGGAACTGCACGAAGCAGGAGAGTGGGTGCATTTCCCCATCTGCCTGCCGGCTTCTCAGGACCTGACGCTCAACCCCTCGCTGCTGGTGGCGTTCCTGGAAGAAAAATTCGGCCTGCCTGCGGCAAACGCCAACATCCTGCGCACGAAATTCCTGACGGCGGACAAGAAAGTGTTTGCGTAAAAATTTTCTTGGATTTTTTGTTCAAATCGCTTGCTTTTACACGCGTTTTGTGATATCCTATTTAGGCGTTAGTGTCCGCTGAGAAACCACAGCGGGGTTAATGACACGTTATCATTAAACGGGCGGTCCTCTGACGGCGGGTTTGCCGTGTATGAACGTCTAAAAACAAATGGAGGATTCAAAAATGGACGCACTGAAGATTATCTCTGAAGGCAGCATCAAGGCTGAGAAGCCCCAGTTCAACGTTGGCGATACCGTCCGCGTTGATGTTCGTATCAAGGAAGGCGACCGTGAGCGCATCCAGGCCTTTGAGGGCACTGTGATCGCAAAGAAGCACGGCGGCGTTGCTGAGACCTTTACCGTTCGCCGCGTGGCTTACGGTGTTGGCATCGAGCGTGTCTTCCCCATCAACAGCCCCTTTGTTGAGAAAGTTACCGTTGTCCGCAAGGGCAAGGTCCGCCGCGCAAAGCTGTTCTACCTGCGTGGTCGTACGGGCAAGGCTGCCAAGGTCAAGAGCGATATTTGATGATCCCCGGTTTAAAACGGGAGAAAAGGGACAACTTGTTGTCCCTTTTTTCTTTATTTATCGGTCAGCTGCACAAAACTGCAGCCGCCCACAGATTGTGAGGTGCATTGAAAATGGACGAACAGGTGTGCCCGGCAGCTCAGCCAAAGGCCGGAAAGCCGCTCCGAGGGCAGAACCTGATGGAATGGTACGAGGCGCTGATCTCGGCCGCACTGGTTCTGGTTTTGGTGTTTTCCTTTTTCTTCCGCATCATTCAGGTGGATGGCGAGTCCATGGTGCCCACGCTGGACAATGGCGATAAGCTCATTGTCTGGGGCGCGGGGTATGAGCCGCAGCGCGGTGATGTGGTCATCGTGGACAGCTACACCTCCTATGGCAAGCCGCTGGTCAAGCGGGTCATTGCCAAAGGCGGCGACACCATCCGCATTGATTATTCCACGGGCGCAGTCACGGTGAACGGGGAGCTTTTGCAGGAAGATTACATTGCGGAGCCTACCTACCTCGGCTATGATGTCGAGTTTCCGTATACCATCCCGGAGGGAACGGTCTTTGTGATGGGCGATAACCGCAACGCCTCGCTGGACAGCCGCTCAAGCTATGTGGGCTGCATTGACGAACGTGATATTTTGGGCAAAGTGCTGCTTTGCTTTTTGCCTTTTTCGGATTTTGGAGTGGTAAAATGAACAATCAGGAACCCCGGTTTGCAAACCAGTTGAATATCCAGTGGTTTCCGGGCCATATGACCAAGACCCTCCGCATGATGGAACAGGAGATCCAACATGTGGATGCCAGCCTGGTCCTGCTGGACGCCCGCATCCCGCTGTCCAGTCTCAACCCGGAGATCGAGCGGATCACGGCTCGTAAGCCGAAGCTGTATGCGCTGAACAAGGCGGATCTGGCAGATCCCGCCGTGACGGAAGAGTGGATCAAATATTTCCATGCGGCAGATGCCGGTTGCGTGGCCATCAGCGCCAAGCAGAAAGGCGGCGCAAAAGCCGTGCAGACTGCCATTGAAAAAGAGCTCTCCGGCCTGCTGGCCCGCCGCCAGAACCGCGGCATGGGCGGTGCCAAGACCCAGGTGATGCTCTGCGGCATCCCCAATGTGGGCAAATCGACTTTTATCAATACGTTTGCGGGCTCGGCCCGTGCCAAGGCGGCAGACCGTCCCGGTGTGACCAAGGGCAAGCAGTGGGTCAGTACCGAGAAATTCGATCTGTTGGACATGCCCGGCGTGCTCTGGAAAAAGTTTGATTCCAAGACCATCGCCTCCAATCTGGCGTTCATCGGTTCCATCAAGGACGACATTCTGGATGTCGAGGAACTGGCCATGAACCTGCTGGACGAGGTGCGCCGCAATTACCCGGAACTGGTGGCTCAGCGCTATAAGCTGGATGCCGAGACGCTGGCCCTGCCGCCCTATGAGCTGATGGAGGCCATCGGACGCAAGCGTGGTCTGCTGGTACGGGGCGGCGAGGTGAACACCGAACGCTGCGCTATTATGCTGGTGGATGAATTCCGCGCCTGCAAGTGGGGCCGTATCTCGCTGGAGCGCCCGCCCCAGCGGGATGATCTGGCGGATTTTGCGGAGGATGACGACGAATGAAGCGCCGGACGGACGAAGAGATCTCAGCGCCGCTGTATGAGTACGACGCCGCCATCCGGGCGCGGTACGGCTGTTTTGCAGGCGTCGATGAAGCCGGGCGGGGACCACTGTGCGGCCCGGTCTGTGTGGCGGCCTGCATTCTCGACCCGGAAAATCCGGTGTATGGCATCAACGACTCCAAAAAACTGACCGAGAAAAAGCGGGAAGCCCTTTTTGATGAAATCGTGGAAAAAGCTCTGGCCTACAAGATCATTTTTGTGGGGCCGGAGATCATTGACCGCGACAACATCCTCAACGCCACCATGGGTGGGATGCGGCAGGCCGTGGAGGGGCTGGACATCGTGCCAAACCTCGTTCTTGTGGACGGCAACCGCACGCCCAAAGATCTGCTCCTCCCGGCCCAGCCGGTGGTCAAGGGAGATGCCACCAGCGCCAGCATCGGCGCGGCCTCGGTTCTGGCAAAGGTCAGCCGTGACCGTTACATGCTGGAGCTGGATCAGCAGTACCCGCAGTACCAGCTGGCAAAGCACAAAGGCTACCCGACAAAACTCCATTATGAGCTCATCGAGCAGTACGGCATCCAGCCGTTCTACCGCCGCAGTTTTTTAAAAAAGCAGGGCTACTGGCCGGAGGGAAAGTGATGGACCGGGCAGAGGTCGGCCGGCGCGGGGAGGCTGTGGCTGCCCGCTTTTACCAGAAACAGGGCTGCCTGCTGGTGGCCCACAACTACAGCCAGCTGGTAGGGGAGATCGACCTCATCCTGCGGGAACCAGACGGAACACTGGTTTTCTGCGAGGTAAAGACCCGCCAGCCGGATTCTCTGACCACCCCTGCTGAGGCAGTGACACCGGCGAAACAGCGGCGGATCCTCCGCACGGCCCAGCTTTATTTGCAACACACCAACCAGAGTGACCAGCCCATGCGTTTTGATGTTGCGGAGGTGACCCCTCTTGACAGCGGGCGCTGGATGGTACATATTATAAAGGGAGCGTTCACGGCCTGATGGGCCTGCTCCGGTGGGAAAACGGCAGGAACCGGCACTTGCCGCTGCCGCAAGATGGGGCCAAAGGATGGGCCCTCTGGTAAAAAAGGAGCGACAAATCATGCAATTTTACAGCACAAGAGATCGTAACCGCGTGGTGACCTCTTCGGAGGCGATTGCACAGGGCTTGTCCGACGAGGGCGGCCTGTTTGTCCCTGCAAGCTTTCCGCAGGTGGATGTCCAGGCACTTTGTGCGCTGGATTACCCGGAGATGGCAGCGGCCATCGTGGGGGAATACCTGACGGATTATTCCAAAGAGTTCCTGGCACAGGCAACGAAAACGACCTATGGTGCAGCATTCGGCGGCAAGGCGGGCTATCTGGCTCCGGTGTCGCAGGACGTCTATGCGCTGGAGTTGTGGCATGGCCCTACCTGCGCGTTCAAGGATTACGCCCTGCAGCTGATGCCGAAGCTGTTGGTGGAGGCTAAGAAGAACCTTGGCCGCACCGAGAAGACCCTGATCCTGGTGGCAACCAGCGGCGATACCGGAAAGGCGGCTTTGGACGGCTACCACGACATTCCCGGCGTGGAGATCGCGGTGTTCTACCCCACGGGCGGCACCAGCGAGATCCAGCGTCTGCAAATGGCAACGCAGGAGGGCGGGAATGTCGCTGTTTACGCCGTGCGCGGCAACTTCGACGATGCCCAGACGGGCGTCAAGAAAGTCTTTGGCGACAAGGCCATTGCGGCCCGGCTGGCGGAGCGGAATATCCGCCTTTCCAGCGCCAACTCCATCAACTGGGGACGTCTTGTGCCGCAGATCGTCTACTATTTTGCCGCTTACGCTCAGCTGCTCAAGGCCGGGAAAATTGTGTACGGCGATAAAGTGGATTTCTGTGTCCCGACGGGTAATTTCGGCGACATTCTGGCGGGCTATTACGCCAAACAGATGGGCCTGCCCGTGGGTAAGCTGATCTGTGCTTCCAACGAGAACAATGTTTTGACGGATTTCCTCACCACGGGTACTTACACCGCCAAGCGGGAATTCTTCAAGACCACTTCGCCCAGCATGGACATTCTGGTCTCTTCCAACCTCGAACGCCTGCTCTATCATGTCACGGGCAGCGACGCGGAGGTGGCCGCTCTAATGAAGAGCCTGACCGAGACGGGCAGCTATACCGTCCGCCCCGAGACGCTGAAAACCATTCAGGAAAGCTTTGGCTGCGGCTGGAGCAGCGAGGAGCAGGTGGCAGGGGAGATTCGCGCCCGCTACGAGCAGAATGGCTACCTCTGCGATACCCACACGGCAGTCGCGTTCCATGTGGCAGAGCAGCAGAAGCGGGAGGGCGTGCCCATGGTGGTGCTCTCTACGGCTTCGCCGTTCAAGTTCCCGCGCAGCGTGCTGGAAGCATTGGGCCACACCGCCCCGCAGAACGATTTTGAGGCCATGCAGGAGCTGGAGGCTGTCACCCATCATGACGCGCCCGCAAGCCTTGCGGCCCTGCGCCAGAAAGCAGAGCGCTTCAGCACGGTCATCGACCCGGCGCGGATCGCGCAGGTGGCACTGAGCTACGAGAGCTGAGGCATCTGCAAAACCGAGAACAGGAGTAAACAAACATGGCACTTTTTGTGCTTGGCGATACCCACCTCTCCTTAGGTGCTTCCAAGCCCATGGATATTTTCCCGGGCTGGGATGGCTACCTGGAGCGGCTGGAGCGCAACTGGCGCAAACTCATCACCCCGCAGGATACCATCGTGCTGGCAGGGGACATCAGCTGGGCCATGCGCCTGACGGATACCCGCAAGGATTTTGCGTTTTTGCAGGAGCTGCCCGGCCAGAAGCTCATCATGAAAGGCAACCACGATTACTGGTGGACCACAGCCAACAAGATGAACGCCTACCTCAAGGCGGAGGGCTTTGATACCCTGCATATCCTGCATAACAATTCCTACAGTGTAGAGGGCTACGCCCTCTGCGGCACCCGCGGCTGGCTGTTCGATGTGGGGGAGCCCCACGACGAGAAAGTCATGAACCGCGAGATCGGGCGGCTGAAAATGAGCCTGGATGCTGCGGAGCCGGGGCTGGAAAAACTGGTGTTCCTGCATTATCCGCCTGTTTATACCGGCACCAGCGCCCCGGAGATCGTAGCCACCCTCAAGGCCTACGGCATCCGGAAATGTTTTTACGGCCACCTGCACGGCAATGCCATCCGCTATGCGGTGCAAGGCGATGTGGACGGCATCCGCTATAAGCTCGTCAGCGCTGACGGGCTGCGGTTTTGCCCCTACCGCATCAATTAAAGGCAGCCCAAGGCAGGAATCCCTGTGAATAAGCTGTCAAAAAGAACAAAAAGTCAAAATTTGGTCTGGCAATTGTGTCCAAAGCGTGCTATAATAAGCTCTGACGCGATTGTTGCACCCAATTGAGCGCGCGCGTCCCCGCATTTCGCAAACAGCTAGGACGCGGTGCGCGGTTGCAGGGGCAGTTTTCCCGCTGCCCAACGCAATAGAATTTTTGAGTGGAGGATAAACAAAATGAAATTCATCAAGTGCGAAAAGCTCGAGAAGAGCATGGCAGAGCTGCAGTTCTCCATCGACGCTGAGGCCTTTAAGGCCGCAGTGGCCGATGTCTTCAAGAAAGAGGGCAAGAAGTATGCAGTGCCCGGCTTCCGTAAGGGCAAGGCTCCCCGCGCTCTGATCGAGAAGATGTACGGCGCGGACGTCTTTACCTATGATGCCATCAACGAGCTGTTCCCGGCTGCTTATGAGGCTGCCGTCAAGGAAGCTGGCATCGAGCCCGTTGGCCGCCCGGAGGTCACCGTGGATTCTGCAAACGAGGCCGACGGCTGCACCCTGACCGTTAAGGTTGCCATCAAGCCCGAAGTCAAGATTGGCAATTACAGTGGTCTGACCGTTGAGAAGACGGTCCATACTGTTACCGATGAGGCTGTGGACGCTGAGCTGAAGCGTGTGCAGGAGCGCAATGCCCGTGAGCTGACCCGTGAGGGCGCTGCTGAGAACGGCGATATCGTGGATATCGACTTCGAGGGCTTTGTGGACGGTGTTGCTTTCGAGGGCGGCAAGGCTGAGCACTACAGCCTGACCCTGGGCAGCGGCAGCTTCATCCCCGGCTTTGAGGATCAGGTCGTCGGCCACTCCGCTGGCGAGGAGTTTGACGTCAACGTCACGTTCCCCGAGGAGTATCAGGCTGCCGAGCTGGCTGGCAAGCCCGCTGTCTTCAAGATCAAGCTGCACGAGGTCAAGTACAAGGAGCTGCCCGCGCTGGACGACGAGCTGGCCAAGGACGTTTCCGAGTATGACACGCTGGAGGCTTTCAAGGACTCCATCCGCAAGAACAACCAGGAGCAACTCGACAAGCAGGACGATCTGGCTGTTGAGAACGCTCTGGTCGATCAGGTCATCGAGGGCATGGAGGCTGAGATCCCCCAGGCCATGTACGAGACCCGTATGGACGAGATGGTCAACGATTTCGCATTCCGCGTGGAGCAGCAGGGTCTGCGCCTCGAGGACTACCTGAAGTATATGGGCCAGAGCATGGATCAGTTCCGCGCTTCCTTTATGCCGCAGGCTGAGAAGCAGGTCAAGATCCGTCTGGCTCTGGAGGCTGTTGCCGCTGCCGAGAACATCGAGGCTTCTGAGGATGACGTCAGCGCTGAGATCAAGCGCATTGCTGACCAGTACAAGATGGAAGAGGACAAGGTCCGTGAGCTGGTCAATGTCGAGGATCTGAAGAAAGATCTGGCAGTCAACAAGGCCATCGACTTCATCAAGAGCCACGCCAATGTCGTGGAGAAGGCCGCTGAGGCCGAGAAGACCGAGGCTGCTGAATAATTTATTTGGCGCACACGGTCGCATATTGCAGGGCACAGGCCCTGTAAGCAAAGGTTGTTAAAATTGACCGATACGGTGCGGAGTCCCTTTCTGGCCGTATCGGTCAATTTTGCAAATACTATAAACTTTCCATTCAGGAGGCGAACCCTATGAGTTTTGTTCCTTACGTTGTCGAGCAGTCGGCGCACGGGGAGCGTTCCTACGATATCTTCTCCCGTCTGCTGAACGACCGTATCATCGTTTTGAGCGAGGATGTCAATGATACTTCGGCCAGTCTGGTAGTGGCACAGCTGCTGTATCTGGAAGGGCAGGACCCGGATAAGGATATCAGCCTGTATATCAACAGCCCCGGCGGCTCCATCTCGGCAGGTATGGCCATCCATGATACCATGCGGTATATTAAGTGTGATGTCTCCACCATCTGCATGGGTATGGCAGCTTCCATGGGGGCATTCCTGCTGGCAAGCGGCACCAAGGGCAAGCGCTTTGCACTGCCCAACGCGGAAATCATGATCCACCAGCCCCTGATTGCAGGCGGCCAGGGCGGCGGCCTTTCCGGCCAGGCGACCGACATCAAGATCCATGCCGATCACATCGTCCGCACCCGCGAGAAGATGAACCGGATGCTCAGCGAGTACACCGGCCAGCCGCTGGAAAAGGTGCAGCTGGACACCGAGCGCGACAACTTCCTCTCCGCAGAGGAAGCCAAGGCGTACGGCCTGATCGACGAGGTCATCGCTCACCGCTGAACCCATGCGGAACGCAATACACCCAGGATAAGGAAAAACGGCTATGGCAAACAACAATTCCGGCAGAGATAAAAACGAAAAAGATCTGGTTTGCAGTTTTTGCGGCAAGCATCAGGACGAAGTGGAGCGGATGATCATTGGCCCGGGTGTCAATATCTGCAGCGAGTGCATCGGCCTGTGTGCGGACCTGCTCTCGGACAAGCCGGATCACCAGAGCGGCAGCCGCCCGAGCCGCGGCGGTGCAAGCCGGGCCCGCATTCAGGCTACGGATGGCCTGTCGGTCAACATCAAGACCCCGGCAGAGATCAAAGAGGGTCTGGATCAGTATGTCATCGGGCAGGACGAGGCCAAGCGTGTGCTGGCCGTCTCGGTCTACAACCATTACAAGCGCATCCTGAGCGGCAAAGGCGCGGACGTGGAGCTGCAGAAGTCCAACGTCCTGCTGCTGGGCCCCTCCGGTGTCGGCAAGACCCTGCTGGCCCAGACGCTGGCCAAGATGCTCGGTGTTCCGTTTGCGATCGCAGATGCCACCACCCTGACGGAGGCTGGCTATGTGGGTGAGGATGTGGAGAACATTCTCCTCAAGCTCATCCAGGCAGCGGACTTTGATGTGCAGAAAGCACAGATCGGCATTATCTATATCGACGAGATCGATAAGATCACCCGCAAGAGTGAGAATCCCTCCATCACCCGCGACGTGGGCGGTGAGGGCGTGCAGCAGGCCCTGCTGAAGATCCTGGAGGGCACCGTGAGCAATGTGCCGCCCCAGGGCGGCCGCAAGCACCCCCAGCAGGAGTTTATCCAGATCGACACCACCAACATCCTTTTCATCTGCGGTGGTGCATTCGATGGCCTGGACAAGTACATCCAGCGCCGCACGGATAAGTCCGCTCTGGGCTTTGGCAGCCCCCTCAAGGATAACTCCGTAGAGGCGGAGCGTGCCCTCCTGCGCAAGGTGGAGCCCCACGATCTGGTCAAGTTCGGCCTCATCCCGGAGCTGATCGGCCGCCTGCCGGTCATCACCGTGCTGGACGATCTGGACGAGGACGCTCTGGTGCGCGTGCTCAAGGAGCCCCGCAACAGCCTGGTCAAGCAGTATAAAGAGCTGCTGTCCATGGACAATGTGGAGCTGGAGATCACCGATGAGGCGCTCCACGCCATTGCCCGCAAGACCATTGAGCGCAAGACTGGTGCCCGTGGCCTGCGCAGCGTGATGGAGAGCATCCTCATGCCCATCATGTACGACGTGCCCAACGACCCCACCATCGTCCGTGTCACCATCGACAAGGATACCGTGGAGGGCGGCGAGGCCCACATGGACTATGGTGCGGTACGCAAGCGTTATAAAAACCAGGCTTCCCTGAGCTGAGGCTCGGCCCACAGCAGGGAAGTGCAAGCCCCGCTGAAAGCTTTTTGCTTTTGGCGGGGCTTTTTTGCGGCATCCGACTTGTTTCTGCGGCCAAAATGTAGTAGAATATGAGAGTCTGGATTGCAGTGAAACAAAAGTGCAAAAACGCCTTCTGGCAGGGGCGTATGGAAAAACGCAGCCCAGACACAGTGGGAACCAAGGAAGTACGATAAAGGAGTGTGTGCACTATGGCAAATTATTTTGAGATGAGCCGCAAAGAGCTGGCCGCTGAAAAAGCAAAGCTGGAAGAATCGTATAAAAAATTTCAGGATATGGGCCTGAAGCTGAACATGGCTCGCGGCAAACCCGGCCCTCACCAGATGGATCTGGCTATGGGACTTTTGCAGATGACGGATTACACGACTGACGCTGGCACCGATGCCCGCAACTACGGCGACCTGGAGGGCCTGCATGAGGCCCGTGAGCTGTTTGCCGATGTGATGGGGGTCAAACCTGAGGAAGTGTTCGTGGGCGGAAACTCCAGCCTGCAGCTGATGTACAACCTGATCTCGATGGGGTATTCGTTCGGTTTCCCGGAGTCTCCCTGCCCCTGGTCTCAGGTGCCCAACCGCAAGTTCCTCTGCCCGGTGCCCGGCTATGACCGCCACTTTGCCATCACAGAGGAGTTTGGCTTTGAGCTGATCAGTGTCCCCATGAGCCCCACCGGCCCGGATATGGACATGATCGAGAAGCTGGTGGCTGAGGATGATACCATCAAGGGCATCTGGTGTGTGCCCCAGTACTCCAACCCTGATGGCTATACCTACAGCGACGAGACCATTGAGCGCTTTGCGTCCATGAAGACCGCCGCTCCTGACTTTAAAATTTTCTGGGACGAGGCTTATATCGTCCACCATCTGACCGATGAGATCATCGAGACACCGGTCCTGCTGAACCAGTGCAAGAAGTATGGCACGGAAGACCGTGTCTTCATGTTCACTTCCACCAGCAAGATCACGTTCCCGGGTGCCGGTGTTTCGGCGCTGGCCTGCAGCGAAGCCATGATGAAGTATATCTGCAAGCGCTTCTCGGTCATGATCATCAGCTACGATAAGATGAACCAGCTGCGCCATGTCCGCTTCCTGAAGAACAAGGAGGGCGTGCTGGCCCACATGGCAAAGCATCGCCGCCGCCTGGTGCCCTGCTTTGACGCTGTGAAGACCGCGTTCAAAGAGGAGCTGACTCCCTGCGGCGATATCGCCCACTGGACCAACCCCAAGGGCGGCTACTTCATCAGCCTGTATGTGATGCCCGGCTGCGCCAAGCGGGTGGCTGCCCTCTGCAAGGAGGCTGGCCTGACTTTGACCGGTGCCGGCTCCGCATACCCCTACCACAAGGACCCGGACGATTCACACCTGCGCATTGCACCCACTTACCCCAGCCTGGACGAGGTGGAAACTGCATCCGACCTGCTGTGCGTCTGCGTCCGCCTGGCAGCTGCCGAAAAGCTGCTGGCTGAAAAAGAAGAAGCCTGATCGTTTCCCGTGCTGAAAATCTCCCTGCACCGCCGCAACGACGGCGCAGCGGAGATTTATTATATTTGGAGGTTTCCCGATTTTTATGAAGACAAAAGGCAAAGCATGGCAGTTGATCGTCACCGTTTTGCTGATCGCGGCGTTTGTCTATACGGCATTCTTTGGCGTCGCGGTCAAGTATGGTGATGTAACCACTCCCTACCTCAAAGGCGCAAAGGACATCCGCTTTGGTGTGGACATCAAGGGCGGTGTCAATGTGACCTTTGTCCCGTCCGATGATTATGACGCGACCGACGACCAGCTGGAAGCAGCCCAGCTCGTCATTGAAAACCGTCTGGTGGCTCTCAATGTGACCGACTATGAGCTGTATGTGGATAACAACTCTGACAGCCTCATCCTCGAGTTCCCGTGGCAGTCCGGTGAGACGAATTTCGACCCGGAAGCCGCCATTGAGGAAATCGGCACCACCGCCTACCTGACGTTCCGGGAGGGGAGCAGTGCCGACGGCGAGCTCATCCTGGACGGCTCCATGGTGGAGAGTGCAGCGGCCCAGTACGGCCCTGTCAGCGGCAGCAGCTCGGAATACTATGTCGCGCTCAAGTTTACGGACGAGGGTGCCAAGGCGTTCGGCGATGCCACTACCAAGCTGTACCAGTCCGGCGGCACCATCAGCATCTGGCTGGACGATGAGAATGTCAGCACGGCGTCCGTCAATGCCGCCATCACCGATGGACAGGCCATCATCACCAGCTCGGCATCCAACCCGTTCACCCAGGAGGATGTCGTCAAGATGGCCCGCCAGATCAACTCCGGCTCGCTGCCTTTCGCTCTGACGGTGGACAGCTATTCTACCGTCAGCCCCAGCCTGGGCGAGAACAGCCTCAGCGCCATGGTGCTGGCAGGCCTTATTGCCTTTGCCCTCATCGTGGTGCTGATGACGGCCCTCTACCGTCTGCCGGGCTTCCTGGCCTGCATCGCGCTGGCCGGACAGGTGGCGGCAACGCTGGCGTTCGTTTCCGGTTACTTCCCGGTGTTTGAGAGCTTTACGCTCACCCTGCCCGGTATCGCGGGTATTATCCTGGCCATCGGCATGGGCGTGGACGCCAATGTCATTACGGCAGAGCGCATCAAGGAGGAACTGCGCAGCGGCAAATCGCTGGACGGTGCCCTCAAGAGCGGTTTTGCCCGCGGCCTGACTCCCATCATTGACGGCAACGTGACCATCGTCATCGTCGCCATCGTGCTGATGGGTGCCTTTGGCCCCTCGGATGGTCTGTTTGCCAAGGCACTGCACTTTGTGTTCTTTGCCTTTGGCCCCTCTACGGCTGGCACCATCTACGCATTTGGCTACACGCTGCTCACGGGCGTTCTGCTCAACTTTGTGTTTGGCGTGTTCGCTACCCGCGTGATGATCCGTGGCGCCGCGTCCATCAAGGCGCTGCGCAACCCGTGGCTGTATGGTGCAGACAAAAACGCACCGGCAGAGAAGAAGCCCATCAACTTTGTCTCCCTGCGCAAGCGCTTCCTGACCATTTCTGCCTGCCTGATGGCAGCCATCGTCCTCTGCGCCGTGGTGCTGGGCGTCCGGCTGGACACCGAGTTCACGGGCGGTGCAATGATCACCCTGAGCTACGAGGACAGCTTTGACCTCTCTGCTGTTCAGAAGACGGCTTCCGCCGCACTGGACAGCAAGGACCTGACCCTGCAGACCGGCGAGAACGTTGCCACCGGGGAGCAGACGCTGAAGATCTCGATGCCCGGCACCGAGACCGTGACCACAGACGAGGTGCAGAACCTGCTGGATTCTCTGAACGAGCAGTACCCGGGCAATGCCTTTGCCCAGCTCTCTCTGAGCAACGTGAGCGCGGCAATGGGCACCAAGTTCCTCCAGAAGAGTCTGGTGGCTGTGGTGTTTGCACTGGTGCTGATCCTGCTGTACATCGCGTTCCGCTTCCAGAAGATTGGCGGCCTGACGGGCGGCATGATGGCCGTGCTGGCCCTGCTCAACGACCTGATGGTGGTGTTTGGCACCTTTGTGCTCCTGCGCACCCCGCTGGATGGCAACTTTATTGCCGCCATGCTCACCATCCTGGGCTACTCCATCAACGATACCGTTGTGGTCTATGACCGTATCCGCGAAAACCGCAGCCTGATGGGCAAGAAATCTACCTTTGAAGAGCTGGTCAACCACTCCGTCAACCAGTCGGCCCGCCGTACCGTCATCACCACGGTGACAACGGTGATGGCGCTGGGCGTTATGTGCGTCATCTCCAAGCTGTATGGCCTGGACAGCATCTTCACCTTTGCATTCCCGCTGATGATGGGTATGATCAGCGGTGTGTACACCTCGCTCTGTGTTTCCACTTCCGCATGGGTCGTCTGGAGCGAGCGCAAAAAGGCGGACAAGAACTGATGGCCCACAGCCATTTCCCATTTCCGGCGAAAAAGGCCGAATTCAGGAGGAACTACTATGAAATGTCCTTATTGCGGGGATGAAGAATCCAAGGTGATCGATTCCCGCCCGACCGAAGACGGAGAGCGCATTCGCCGCCGCCGGGAATGCCTGCGCTGCCACATGCGCTTTACCACCTATGAGGTAGTGGAAACGGTGCCCCTCATCGTCATCAAAAAAGACAACTCCCGTGAGCCGTTCGACCGCCAGAAGCTGCTCAACGCCATGCTGCGGGCCTGCGCCAAGCGCCCCGTCAGTTACGAGGCGCTGGAGCGTGCTGTCAGCAGCATTGAGCAGAGCCTGATGAGCTCCTATGACCGCGAGGTGACCAGCGTCCGCATTGGAGAGCTGACGATGCAGGAACTGAAAAAGATCGACGAAGTGGCTTATGTCCGCTTTGCCTCGGTCTACCAGCAGTTTGCGGATGTCGAGAGCTTTTTCAGTGAACTGAAAAAACTGATGGGCGACCGCAAGAAATAAGACGCAAATACAGTAAAAGCCGTGTCGGTTTCCGGACAATTTGTTCCGGAGCCGGTACGGCTTTTTTATTTGCCTGTTCAGATGATCCGCCGGGCCAGCCATTCCATCGTTTCCACCTGGACCTGTGCCCGGCGCAGCTCCCCAAAAGCCTCCTCGGCGGCGGTCATTTCCAGGTGGCCGTCTGCCGCGCGGAGGGAGGCTTCCAGTTCTGTAAAATCCTCGGTGCGGAGCAGGTGGTTCATGTGCATCCGCATCTGGTCACACAGGTCAGCCCCATGGGCCAATGCCTTGCGGGCGGTTGTGAAATCCTCATCCCGGATGGCTTCCATGGCGGTGTCAATGTCAGAAAAAATCTCCTCGGCAAAGTGCTGTACTTTCCAGCTGCTGTAAAAAGCTGCCATCAACAGCACGGCCACAATGGCAATACAGGCGTAAATTCGTCTCATAGACCTCACGCATCCTTTTTGCGGGAGCTGCCGGAGTGGCGGCTCTCTTTTTTGAGCAGGAAATAGTCCTCCGTCTCATTGCCCACAAGCAGTAAAATTTCAGAGATCAGGACGGTGTTAGCCTCTGCGGTGCGTTCCAGCCAGGCATGATTCTTGCCGCACCAGTGGAGGTTGTCTTCCAGAACCTGCCCGTCCAGGACAAAGGGGATGGTGGCGTTGGTCTGGGTGGTCTTCAGCTGCAGATCGGCCAGCCGGGCCGGTTCCCGTTCCGGCCGCAGGGCAACGGAAAGATTGCCGTTCGTCTCAATGACGGCATAGGAGACATCCCGGGGGTCAAAAATGTCCTTTCCGCGCAGGGCTTCCATCAGATCGGTCACAGTCAGCCGAAGCATCCGTAAAGCGTTCTGGTCGATTTGCCCATCCAGGATCACGGTCTTGGGCCGCCCGGACATCAGGTTGAAAAACCACTGGCTCCGGAAACTGAGCACAGATCCCAGCAGTTCCAGCGCGGCGATCAGAAAAAGCGGGATGAGGCTGGCGGTAACAGGTACTTCTTCGGATTCAATGGAGATGGAGGCCAGATTGGAGATGAGGATGGTGGAGACAAGCTCCTCCGGCTGCAGCTCTCCCAGTTGGCGCTTGCCCATCAGCCGCATGGAAAACAGCACGCAGAGATAAATTAAAATGGTGCGGAAAATCAACAGTTTCAAGGCGGGGCCCTCCAATGGCTTGGAATATCGTTGGCAGGGCGGGGCATACTGCTTGGAGAAAGGAGGGGGTATTTTGCCGCAGCTTTCACCGAAACTAACGGAGAATCTCGTCCTGCTTGACGAAATGTTTGGCAGCTCGGCGGATTTTTATTCCAAGGAGATCGAGCTTTACCACTGCCGCGGGGCGCTGGTGCTTTTTGACGGGATGGCCAGCCTGGAATCGCTCTGGGAGCTTTTGCTGGACGCTGTCAGCCGCCGCACTCCCGCACTGGATGAAACGTCGGGCGGGAGTGCCGTCTTTGATTTACTGCTGCACCACTCCGGCCTCCCGGCGGAGAGCAGCCCCGTAGAGACACTGGACGACCTGACCAGGCGGCTGACGGCCGGGATGGCCGTTCTGCTGCTGGATGGCTGTGCACAGGGCATCGCGTTCTCGGTCCAGAGCCTCAAGTTTCGCTCGGTGGAAGAACCGGCAGGGGAGGGGAATCTCCGGGGTTCCCGAGAGGGGTTTGCGGATCTGCTGCGGGTCAACCTGAGCCTGCTGCGGCGGCTCATCCGAACCGAACAGCTGGTGCAGGAAGTAACGCAGGCGGACTGTGAGATGAAAACCGAGTACGCGCTTTGCTACTGCAAGGGGAAAGTCAGTCCCGGAGCGCTTGCGCAGGTACGGAAGATCCTGGCGCAGGCAAAGCCGGAGCTGCTGCTGGATTCCAGCTACTTTGTGCCCTGGCTCTTTCCGTGCCGCTTCCGGCTGTTTTCTCCAGTCAGCTATACCGAGCGCCCGGCGGTGGCGGCGGCAAAACTCTGCGAGGGGAAAATCATTGTTCTGGTCAACGGCAGTCCCTCTGCCATGATTTTGCCCACCCTTTTTTGCGAAAATTTTGATTGTCTGGACGATTATGCCACCACGGCCTTTTTTTCGTCGTTCCTGCGTATTTTGAAATATGGAGCCTTTTACCTGAGCATTTTCCTGCCGGGGGCTTTCATCTGCACCGCCGTGTATCTGCCGGAGCTGCTTCCGCCGATATTGCTCTTTAAAATCGAGGCGGCCGAAAAAGCCACGCCGCTGCCGCTGTTTGCCGAAATGGTCATGATCATCCTGATCTTAGAGATCATCCGGGAGGCCGGGCTGCGGATGCCCCAGACACTGGGGCACTCGGTCAGTCTGGTGGCGGCGCTCATTGTGGGAGATGCCGCCATTGCTGCAGGCCTGATGAGTACCCCGGTGCTGCTGGTGGCGGGCATTACGTCCGTGGCGATTTTTATTACGCCCTCTCTTTATGAGCCGGCCACGCTGCTGCGGCTTCTGGTGGTGCTGGCAGCCGGTCTTGCGGGCCCGGTGGGGCTGGTCAGTGCCGGGCTGTTTGTTCTCTTTGGGCTGACACAGGTTTCGACGCTGGGAGTGCCGTATCTGAACGATAGTTCATTCTCGAGTGACGGGGTCATCCGGCGCAACTACCGTGTCTTATCCCGCAACCCATTTACGATCTGGCAAAGGAGGAAACTGGAATGAATCAACCTGCAGTGAACGGCGGTTTTGCTCCACAGACTCTGTTTTTAGGACTGGCGGCTTCCAGCCTGGCGTCCAGTTTCCTCAAGACAGAAGAACTTTCTGCCCGGAGTTTTCTCCTGTGGGGGCTCCCGGCAGCGCTGGGGCTCTGTTTGCTTTCCGCACTGTTGGCAGCGGAGTTTCAGGCCCGGGAGCTTTTCTCTGGAAAAGGTGTCTTCTCCCGTCTGGGCTGCGGAGTGTCCGGACTCTGGTTTGCAGTGGAGCTGATACGAACTGTCCGCACAGCACAGGAAGTCTGCTGGAGCCAGTTTTCTTCCATGGCGGCGCTCAGCGTTCTGCCGCTGCTGCTCTGGGCAGGCTGGGCGCTGCCGGAGGCCGTATTGGACCGCTCCTCCCGGGTACTCTGGTGGCTGGCAGGGCTGGGGGCTCTGCTCTGTGCAGCGGGGCTTGCCGGGCAGCTGCACTGGCAGAATTTATTTCCGGCATCGTACCGTTTTACAGGGGCGGATTTTGGGCAGATACTCTACCCGGAATATTTCGCACTGACCTTTCTTTGCCCGCAGCGGCAGTGGCGCAAGGCGGTCTGGATGCCGCTGGGCAGCTTTGGGGTGCAGGCAGCGTTCTGCTTTGGAATGGCGCTTTTATTTGGCGCACGGCAGGGGAGCGGCCTGCCCGGCTATGAGCTGCTGCGTTCCTGGACACTGGGGGCCTTTTCCCGGTTCGACGCGGTTTTTCTGCTTCTCTGGCTGGCCGCAATGTTCTTCCGCATCTGTGTGCTGGCCCACATCCTCCGGCTGCTCTGGGAGAAGTTCCGCGGCCGAAGTGTCTGTGAGGTAAGCCCATGAGCCGCCGGGCTACACTGCGGCTTTTGCTGCTGGGGTTGCTGCTTTGCTGGTGCGGCGTTTTCCTGCGGAGTGAAAACACCGAAAAAAGCATTGTCCGGGCGCTGTTGCTGGAACAGACACCTGAGCAGTGGAATGTGGCACTGCTCTATCAATTCCCGGAGGCTGCGGCTGATTCCTCGGATGCGGCTGCTTCCGTGCAGCTTTGTGCCGGGACCGGCGAAACGCTGGAGCAGGCCCTCTTTGCGGCGGAGGAGCATCTGCCTCAGCGGCCCAGCTACCGCCTATGTGAGTATCTGTTTTTGAATACCGGCAGCCTGCGGGGGGAGCTTTCTGCCTGTGAGCCGCTCTTTTGTGAACGGGCGGACCTCCGGCTGGCCACCCGGGTCCTGGCGGTGACGCCCGGCTGTGAGGAGCTTCTGGCCCGGGCAGAAGAGGAAGAGCGTTTCCCGGAGCAGCTGCTCCAATGCGCCAAGGATACGGCAGAGTGTGCACCACACCTGTATGAGCGGGGGAAAGGACTGCTGCTCCCGGTGGTACAGCTGAAAGAGGGGAGCATAACGCTCCAAAAAGAAGCGCTGCTGCTGACGGAGACTGGCATCTTCAGCCTGACTGAAGAAGAAAGCGAGATGGCCCGTGTGCTGCTGGAATATGGACAGGAGCATACGTTCACGGTAGAGGAAACGCCCATTACCATCCGCCGCAGTGTGCTGGGGGTGCAGGCAGCAGGGGATGGCTTTACCGTCCAGCTGACATTCCAGAAAAAAGCGGCATCTGCCACGCCTACAGAAACGCAGTGCCGGAAACTGGAAGCACTATGCGTTGAGACCGTCCAGCGCTGCTGGGATGCCGGGGCGGATCTCCTCTCGCTGGGGAGCGTGCGCGCCCTGCGGGATGGACGAAAAACAGCGTTTCTGACAGTAAAAAACGCCTGCCCGGCAGTGCAGGCAGACGTAATATTTCTGGGATGAATTTTAATGTGCCGTCTCAAACAGCACGGTGATGGTCGTGCCCTCGCCGATCTCGCTTTCCAGCTTGATGCGGGCGTTGTGAATCCGGGCAATGTGCTTGACGATGGCCAGCCCCAGGCCGGTGCCGCCGGTGGCTTTGCTCCGGCTCTTATCCACCCGGTAAAAGCGCTCAAACACACTGGATTGCGCTTCTTTCGGGATGCCGATGCCGTTGTCTTTCACGGTGAGGGAGCAGTGGCCGTCCCGGGTGCAGGCGGTAATGATCTGGACTTTGCCGCCGGGGCGGTTGTAGCGGATGGCGTTGTCGCACAGGTTCTGGCACAGCTCGTCCAGCAGGCTGCGGCTGCCCAGCACGGGAGCGCTCTCGCCCAGGTAGGTGAGGGAGATAAAGGAACGCTTGGCGTTGACTTTCTGCCGCTCCACGCACTCTCTGGCGACCTCCAGCAGATCAACCGTCTCCATCGTGAGGGGCGTACCGGCCTCACTGACATTGTCCAGATTGGACAGCTGCAAGATATCGTTGACCAGCTGAATCATCCGGGATGCTTCCACATGGATCTTCCGGGCAAAATCCGGGATGTCTTTGGGCTGTGCAATGCCTGTTTCAATGAGCTCTGCATAGCCGGAGATGCTGGTAAGCGGCGTTTTGAGCTCATGACTGACATTGGCCGTAAACTCCTGCCGCATTTTTTCATTGTTCTCCCGCAGCAGGCGGTCCGAATGGATGCTCTCTGCAAAAGGAATGAGCTCTTTGTAGGGCACATTGTCCTGGATGCGGTCAAGATCATCCGTCATCTTCAGCACCGGCTGCACAAGGCTTTTGGTCAGCAGCCCGGCCATGAGTGCAGCCGCGGCCATCATCAGCACACAGCTCAGGATGATGGCGGGGATGGCATCATCGTAGATAGACCAGGTCGTCTCAGAATCCTGAGCTACGCGCAGGATCTCGCCGTTGGGGAGCAGGAGAGCGTAGTAATAGGTTTCATATCCGGTGGTCTGGGAATCGCGGCAGTCGCGCCCGACCCCGCTTTGCATGGCCTGCTGGATCTCCGGGCGGGTGAGATGATTTTCCAGCGGCTGTGCCGTGGCGGATTCAAACAGAACATTGCCGTCCGGGTCAATGAGCGTGATGCGCAGGCTGCTGGTGCTGTATGCACTGAGCTGCCGCGGGTCACCGGAAAGACGATACCCGGCGGATACCAGATCCGCTTCGTGCTCCATTGCCGTCCAGACCTGTGTGCGGAACGCCTTATGGAATACAAAAATACAGAGTGCTGCCGTGCATAACAGGCCCACAAATCCCATCAGGAACAGCCGATAGCCGATTTTTTCTTCCATACTGCGTGGTTTCATTCTTCGGGTTCCTCCTCACTGTCCGCCAGCTTGTAGCCCACCTTGCGGACAGTACAGATGTATTTGCCCGCGTCGCCCAGCTTTTTGCGCAGGGTGCGGATGTGCATGTCCACGGTGCGGCTCTCCACCGAAATGTCCGTGCCCCAGACCACCTGCAGGATGGTCTCACGGGTCACGACCAGGTTGGTGTGCTCCAGCAGAAGCCGCAGCAGGCTGTACTCCTTGTAGGTCAGGTCTACATTGACGCCGCTGACAGTCACGCTGTGGCGGGCGTTGTCCAGCAGGATCTCATGGAAGCTGTAGACGCTGGTATGAGTCTCGGGCTCCGAGCGGCGGAGGGCTGCCCGCACCCGGCTCAGGAACTCCATGATGCCAAAAGGCTTGGTGATATAATCGTCCGCACCGCAATCCAGCCCGCGCACGGTGTCCAGCTCACTGGATTTGGCCGTGACCATGATGATGGGCAGCCTCCGCAGGGAGGGGGTGTTGCGCAGCTTTTTCAGGATGGAAAAGCCATCTTCGCCCGGCAGCATCACATCCAGGATCACCAGCTCCGGCTCCGTCGTGCGCATTGCCTGCCAGAACGGCTCTGACGAGGGAAAGCTGTTGACCTGATAGCCACTGGACTGCAGTGCATACTGTTCCAGCTCGCGGATGGCGGCATCGTCCTCTACAATATAGATCATCCCTGTTTTTCCTCCGTTGGGGTGGTTTCATTTTCCGGGAAAATGTAACGCTCGCGGTAGCGGTCCAGACGGCGCTGGAACACTTCGCTCTCCTTGGCAGCGTTTCCGCTGCGCAGGTCGTTGAGGTATGCGTGGGTATCAAAGCTGTCCTGCGCGACCTCGATCTGTGCCACGGCCACATTACTGCAGTGGTCGCAGACACGCTCATAGTTGGTCAGCAGATCATCCAGCACAAAACCGTATTCAATGGAGCAGCTGCCGGCCTGCAGGCGGGCAATATGGCGGGCCTTGATGGCACGCACCAGCTCATCCACCACCTGCTCCAACGGCTCGACCTTACTGGCCAGATGCAGGTCGCCCTTGCGGAAAGCTTCCGTGGTGCGGTTCAGCGTGTCCTGCACAGCGTCTTCCAGCACCTGCAGCTCTTCCCGGGCATCCTGGGAGAACTGCACGTTCTTGGTGTGCATCTCATCGGCAGATTTGAGCAGGTTGACCGAATGATCGCTGATGCGCTCAAAATCGCTGATGGTGTGGAGCAGGGTGTTGACGCTCTGGCTGTCAGCGTGGTTCAGCTCCCGGCCGGAAAGCTTGACCAGATAAGTGCCGAGGGCGTCCTCATACTGATCCACTTTGCTTTCTTCCTCTTTGACCTTTTCGGCCAGAGTGTCGTCCCATTTGTGCGTCAGGCTCATGGCCTGGAACACACCCACGCGGGCAAGCTCAGCCATCTCGGCGGTTGCGGCACGGGCACGCTCCACAGCCATGGCAGGCGTATTGAGCAGACGCTCATCCAGCAAGGCAAAGCTCTCTTTCTGAGTGTCGTCCGGGATGGTCAGGAAAGCCAGCTTTTCAAGCAGACCTGCAAAGGGGAGCAGAACCACAGTGGCAGCAATGTTGAACGTGGAGTGGACCACGGCAATGCCCCAGGCCGCGATGGTGTCATTGACAAAGGTGAAGTGCAGCACGCTGTTCAAACCATAGAAAATAATCAGGAACAGCATGACGCCGATGATGTTGAAGTACAGATGGACCATAGCAGCCCGGCGGGCATTCTTGTTGGCACCCACCGAGGAGAGCAGTGCAGTGACGCAAGTACCAATATTCTGGCCCATGATGATGGGGATGGCACTGCCGTACGTGATAACGCCCGTGGCGCTCAAGGCCTGCAGGATGCCGACACTGGCACTGGAGGACTGGATGACACCGGTAACAATGGCACCCACCAGCACGCCCAGAATGGGGTTGGAGAAGCGGACAAAGAGGTTGGTGAACCAGGCTTCGTCCTGCAGGGGAGCCACCGCGTTGGACATCGTGGTCATGCCGGTCATCAGGATGGCAAAGCCGATCATGATGGTGCCAATGCCCTTGCGCTTTTCGTTTTTGCCCAGATACAGCAGGATGCCGATAAATGCCAGCACCGGACTGAACGAAGTGGGTTTGAGCATCTGGATGAGCAGGCTGTCGCCCTGCAGGCCGGAAAGGCTTAAAATCCAGCTGGTAACAGTGGTGCCCACGTTGCTGCCCATGATCACGCCAATGGCCTGGTGCAGCTCCATGATGCCGCTGTTGACAAAGCCGACCACCATAACGGTGGTGGCGCTGGAAGACTGAATGATCGCGGTTACGCACAGGCCCAGGAAAAATCCCTTGACGGGGTTATCGGTCAGCTTGCTCAGGATCTTCTGCAGCTGGCCGCCTGCCTGCTTCTCCAGCGCCTTGCCCATAATGTCCATGCCGAACAAGAACAGGGCCAGGCCGCCGAACAAGGAAAAGACATTGAAAATAGTCATTTCGTGTTTCCTCACTTTGATTTGACGTGTTATTTTCCTACACTATGAGTATAAAGATGAAATGTAAAATCGGAAATCAGCCAAATGTAAAACTCATGTAAAGGATACAACACATCCGTGAGGTGCCCACCTTTATTATAAAGGAATCGGCAGCGGATGCAAGCAGATGAAGCAATTCAGGAAAAGATTCTCTGGATTTTTGATGGAGCGGGAAGCAGAAGAAAATTGGATGTTGTAACTCCAAGATCTACCCGCGCTTACGGGCCAGCGATGGGATCTGCACTTAGAAAGGTTGTCAGGGGTCTTTTATTTTTTATGCTGGTTTGCTATAATAGAGTGTACTAGAACTCTCGTAAGCATACGATATTATGCTTTATTATGCCTTCCACTTATTGAACAGATGGATTGTTTCGCTTTTGAATGCACCAATGTCATTTTTTGACAAACAAGATGGAGTGCGATGCCCCCATTTTGAACCAGTGCATCAGATGAAAAGAGCCTACAGGAGGAAAAACGATGGGGAACTTCACCGTTTCGCTCAAAAAGCTGACGGAGAAAGTCAGTATGGACGTGGTTTACACGCCGCAGGATCTGGAAAACATCAGTGTTGAAATTGCAGAGGTCAACCGTCCGGGCCTGTTCCTGGCGGGTTACTATGATTATTTTGATAAGCTGCGTCTGCAGATCATGGGCTTGGCGGAGATGAACTTCCTGGCGGGCCTCCCGGAGGAAAAGCGTCGGGAGCGTCTGGATCAGCTGTTCCGGCAGCAGCCGCCTGCTGTTATCGTGGGCCGCAGTGAAGAACTGGAGCCGTTTCCCGAGATGCTGGAACTGGCAAAAAAACACGGTGTGGCGCTGCTGCGCTCCAATGAGACGACCTGCACATTGATGGGCAGCCTCATCAGTGTGCTGAATCTGGAACTTGCCCCCCGCATCACCCGCCACGGTGTGCTGGTGGAAGTGTACGGCGAGGGCATTCTCATTCTGGGCGACAGCGGCATTGGAAAGAGCGAGCTGGCCATTGAGCTGGTCAAGCGCGGCCATCGTCTCGTGGCGGATGACGCCGTGGAACTGCGCAAAGTTTCCAACCGCCAGATCATGGGCACGGCACCGGAAAACATTCGCCACTTTATTGAGCTGCGCGGCATTGGCATTGTCAATGTGGCCCGTATTTTCGGTGTGGGTGCTGTTAAAGTGAGCGAGAGCCTCGACCTTGTGGTGCAGCTGGAGCCCTGGGACCCCACCAAGAACTACCAGCGTACCGGCCTCGAAAGCGAGTATTGTGATATTCTGGGTGTGAGCATTCCCAGTACCAGCATCCCGGTTTCGCCTGGCCGTAATATGGCTGTCGTGCTGGAAACGGCAGCCATCAACAACCGCCAGAAGAAGATGGGCTACAATGCCGCCAAGGAGCTGCTGATCCGTCTGGGTCTGGACGAAACGCTGGATTAACGATTTTCCCATGGAGGAGCACTATGTTTGAACCTTTGTGCGCCGCACTGGATGCGGCGGGCATTGCTTGTACCCGAAACGAGCTGTTGGCCGACCACTGTACGTTCCGTATCGGTGGTCCGGCAGACATATTTATAAAACCATGCGACGAAATCCAGCTGTGCAGGGCGGTGGCTTTTTGCAAGGAGCAGGGAGCTCGCTATTATCTGCTGGGTAACGGCAGCAATATTCTGTTTGAGGATGCAGGCTTCCGGGGGGCTGTTCTGGATCTGACGGCCATGAAAACCGGCATTGGGATGAAAGAGAACATTCCCGGCGAAGAGTCCGGTGTAGTTTATTGCAGCGTGACGGTCGGGGCCGGGATGAAGCTTTCGACTCTTTGCAATTTTGCACTGAACCACAGCTGCACCGGTTTAGAGTTTGCCTACGGCATTCCCGGCACGGTGGGCGGTGCGATCTATATGAATGCAGGCGCTTACGGCGGCGAGATGAAAGATGTCCTGACGTCCGTGGAGTATTTGGCTGCGGACGGAAATATCGTCGAAGTGCCAGCCGCTGAGTTGGATTTATCGTACCGGCATAGCATTTTTGAGGAGAACGGCGGCTGCATTCTGAGCGCAACGTTCCGCCTGAAAAAAGGAGACGCTGCATCCATCAAGGCCAGGATGGACGAATTGATGCAAAAACGGATCGACAAACAGCCGTTGGACAAACCCAGCGCTGGCAGTACCTTTAAGCGGCCGGCAGGGGCTTTCGCCGCGGCCCTCATCGACCAGTGCGGTCTGCGGGGCTACCGCCACGGCGGGGCTGCCGTCAGCGAAAAGCACTGCGGTTTTGTGGTCAACTTGGGTGGCGCAACTTGTGCCGATGTACTGGCACTTTGTGATGAAGTGAGGTCCATCGTCAAAGAGAAAACAGGCTATGACCTTGAAAAAGAGATTCGGGTCGTAAGGGCATAACGGAAAGAGGAACAACTATGGATCTTCTCATCGTCAGCGGACTTTCCGGCGCGGGAAAATCGGTGGCCATGAATGCGCTGGAGGATATCGGCTTTTTCTGCATTGATAACATCCCGGCAGGGCTTTTGCCCAGTATCATGGCCTTTTCCAAAGCGGGCGATAACCAGCTCAAGCGGGTGGCCTTATCCATGGATGTCCGCGGATGCCGCAGCAAAGAGGAAATTGAGCAGGGGTTGGAGCAGCTGGATCAGCAGGGGATCTCCTATGAGATCCTGTTTCTGGACGCGCCGGATGATGTGCTGATGCGCCGTTACAGCGAGACCCGCCGCCGTCACCCCATCAGCATTGCGGAAGGGATCTCCACCCGGGAGGCATTTGCAAAAGAACGTCAGATCTTGCAGCCGCTGAAAGAACGGGCAAACTACACCATCAACACCGCCCTGCTCTCAACGGCGCAGAACAAAGAACGCGTCTGCGACCTGTTCTTGAAGAACGGGGGAGCCAAGAGCGCCATGCGTCTGAATATCCTGTCTTTCGGCTTTAAGTTTGGCATCCCGCCGGAAGCAGACCTTGTGCTGGACGTTCGCTGCCTGCCCAACCCGTTCTATGTGCCGGAGCTCAAGCACAAGACCGGACTTGACCAGGAGGTCGTCGATTTTGTTATGGGGCATCCGGAGGCACAGGAGCTTTTGCACCGGTATGAGAATTTTCTGGATTACGCCCTGCCGCTCTATGTTAAGGAGGGCAAAAGCCAGCTGACCATCGCGGTGGGCTGCACGGGCGGCAAACACCGCTCCATTACCTTTGCCCGGAAGATCGCGGAATTTTGCGAAGAAAAAGGCTATCAGCCCAGCACCCAGCATCGGGATTCTGCCCGCTGAGCCTGTGCCCTTGTTTTAAAGAACAGAAAAGGATAAAACAATATGAGTTTTGCGTCCCAGGCGCGGGAAGAAATCGCGCGGCGCAGCCTGCAAAAGGATTGCTGTGTTCGCGCGGCGGCCTATGGCTTTGCCTGCTTTGCCAAGTATTTTGATGCAAAGGGGCTGGTGCTGCAGACCGAGCAGGCCCTGACCGCACAGGTGGCAGAGCAGTTGTTTGCCCGCTGCGGTGTTCAGGGAACCATCACCGAAAAAATCCGCCCCAGCGGGGTGGTATATGAGTTTGGCATCCGTGCGCCGGAACAGGTGACGCGGATGCATGAGCTTTTTGGCACCACTGGCTCAGAAACGAGCTTGCAGATCGACCCGGAGCTGATACGCTGCCAGACCTGTGTCAGCGCATACATCGGGTCGGCTTTTTTGTGCAGTGGAACGGTGATCGATCCACAAAAAGAATATAATATTGAGTTTTTGACCAGCCGCACCAATCTGGCCAAGGATTTTGAAGCGTTGCTGGCGGAGCATGAATTTGCACCGCATCGTACTCGCCGGAACGGTGTGAACCTCATCTATGTCAAGAACAGCGCCAATGTGGAGCGCATTCTGGCCTTTATGGGGGCAGCGAATGCGGCAGCACAGATCAAAGCGCAAAAAGCGGTCAAACAGGTGCGCAACCAGATCAACCGCCACACCAACTGCGATACCGCAAACCTCAGCAAGACGGCCCGCGCCAATGCACAGACGCTGAAAGCCATCCGCTTTTTGAAAGAGCAGAACGCCTTGGAAACATTGCCGGAGGTGTTGCAGGATGCCGCCGCCAAACGGCTGGCCTATCCGGATCTTTCGTTGACAGCACTCTGTGCCTGCTTTGACCCGGCTGTCAGCAAATCCGGCCTTTCGCACCGGATGAAGAAACTGGAGTCGCTGGCCGATACGCTGCGTCAGCGTCTGGAACAGGAAGCCGAGGAGGTGAAAGCATGACGGAACCGAGCGAGAATAACAAACAGGGGAGAGACTTTGTCCACCTGCATATTCATACAGAATACAGTCTGCTGGATGGTGCCTGCCGCATTGACCAGCTGATGGACCGCGTAAAAGAGTGCGGTCAGACTGCCATTGCCTGCACCGACCACGGCGTTATGTACGGCTGTGTGCAGTTTTACAAGGCTGCAAAAAAGGCGGGCATCAAGCCCATCATCGGCTGTGAGGTCTATGTGGCCACCCGTACCCGCTTTGATAAGGTAAATAAAATTGATGGCAACAACCATCTGATTTTGCTCTGCAAGAACGAGACCGGTTACAAAAACCTCTGCAAAATGGTGTCGGCTGCTTTTGTCGAGGGCTTCTACTCCAAGCCCCGCGTGGACAAACAGCTTTTGGAGCAGTACCACGAGGGTCTGATCTGTCTCTCTGCCTGTCTGGCAGGCGAGATCCCGCAGGCGATTCTGGCGGGCGATTATGAGCGCGCCAAATCTTCGGCTCTGTGGTATCAGGAGCTGTTCGGCGTCGGCAACTACTACATCGAGTTACAGGACCACGGGCTGGAAGAGGACAACATCGTACTGCCGCAGCTCATCAAGCTGGCCCGGGAGACGGGGATTCCCATGGTGGCAACCAACGACTCCCACTATCTGCGCAAGGAAGACGCCAAGATGCAGGCCATTCTGCTCTGCATCCAGACGGGCAAGACCATGCAGGATGCGGACCGCATGGAGTTCCAGACCGATGAATTCTATGTCAAAACGACAGACGAAATGTACGATCTGTTTGCCATGGTACCGGAAGCCTGCTCGAATACGCGGATCATCGCCGATCAGTGCAATTTTGAGTTTGATTTTGGCCACACCAAGATTCCTTATTATAAGGCCCCAGGTGGAATGGACAACCAGGATTTTTTTGAAAAGCTCTGCTGGGAGGGCCTGGAGCGCCGCTACGGCCCCGATGTCCCGCAGGCCAACAAGGACCGCCTGAGCTATGAAATTGGCGTCATCAAAACGATGGGCTATACCAATTACTACCTCATCGTCTGGGATTACGTCAACTACGCCAAGAGCCAGGGCATCCCGGTAGGCCCGGGCCGTGGTTCCGGCGCGGGCAGTATTGCCGCATACAGCGTCGGCATTACGGATATCGACCCCATCCGTTACAATCTGATCTTTGAGCGTTTCCTGAACCCGGAGCGCGTCAGTATGCCCGATTTCGATGTGGATTTCTGCTACGAGCGGCGGCAGGAAGTCATTGACTATGTCAACCGCAAGTATGGTGCCGACCACGTGGCCCAGATCGTCACGTTCGGCACGATGGCAGCCCGCAACGCCATCCGTGACGTGGGTCGTGTGCTGGGAATGCCGTATCAGAGTGTGGACGTGGTGGCAAAGCAGGTCCCGATGGAACTGAAAATGACGCTGAAACGCGCGTTGGAAGTCTCCCCGGAGCTCAAGCGGATGTACGATACAGACCCGCAGGTAACGGAGCTCATCGATACTGCCTTGAAAGTGGAGGGAATGCCCCGCCATGCCTCTACCCATGCGGCCGGTGTTGTCATCACCCCGGAGCCGACAGACTACTATCTGCCTCTGGCGACCAACGACGGCCTGCCTGTGACCCAGTTCAATATGACGGAAATTGAAGAGATGGGTCTGTTAAAGATGGACTTCCTGGGTCTGCGCACCCTGACCGTCATCCGGGATGCAGAGCTTGCTGTTCAGAAAAAGGATCCAACGTTCGCAATCGCAAAGCTGGATTATGATGACCCGGAGACCTACCAGATGCTCTCCCGGGGTGAGACGGAGGGTGTATTCCAGCTCGAATCTTCGGGCATGAAACAGGTCCTGATGGGTCTGCAACCGCAGAACCTGGAAGATGTCATCGCTCTGATCAGTCTGTACCGCCCCGGCCCCATGGATTCCATCCCGACATACCTGCGCAACCGCCATGAACCGGATAAAATCAGCTATAAAACGCCCCAGCTGGCGCATATCCTGGATGTGACCAACGGCTGCATCGTCTATCAGGAACAGGTCATGCAGATTTTCCGGGAGCTGGCTGGTTTCTCATTCGGCCAGGCAGATAATGTCCGCCGTGCCATGAGTAAAAAGAAGCACGCCGTGATGGAGGCCGAACGGGAGCATTTCGTCCATGGCTGCACCGACCCCGGCAACCAGTGCCCCGGCTGCGTGGCAAACGGCATCTCCGAAAAAGTGGCCAACGAAATTTATGATGAGATGTCCAGCTTTGCGTCCTACGCATTCAACAAGAGCCATGCGGCCTGCTATGCCTATGTGGCATTCCAGACCGCGTATCTCAAGTGCCATTATCCCAGCGAGTTTATGGCCGCTTTGCTCACCAGTGTGCTGGACAATACCGATAAGGTCATCGAGTACTCTGGCGAGTGCGCCCGGCTGGGCATCAAAGTGCTGCCGCCGGATGTCAATGTCTCGGGCGGCGGTTTTACAGCCGATGCCAACGGGCAGATTCGCTTTGGCTTGAATGCCGTGAAAAATGTCGGCCGAAACCTCATTGAGCAGGTCGTGGAGAAACGGCAGGGAAAACCCTATACCAGCCTGTACGATTTCTGCAAGCGGATGTATGGCAATGAGCTGAACCGCCGGGCGGTGGAGAGCCTCATCAAAGCGGGTGCGTTCGACCGCATGGGCGTCAACCGCCACAGTCTGGTGGAAGCCGTAGACGGCATTATCAAGAGCGTGGAAAGTGACAACAAGCGCAATTTGGACGGCCAGCTGGACCTGTTCTCGGTTATGAGCGGTCTGAACGCCGCTGGAAGCGAAAATGCCGACAGCTATGAGATCAAAGCATTTCCGGAGTACAGCCATACAGAGCTGCTTCAGCAGGAAAAAGAAGTCAGCGGCCTGTACCTGTCCGGCCACCCGCTGGACGCTTACCGGGAACAGTCGGCGCGGTTCGCCTCCCACGCCATCAAAGCACTGACCGGGGAGGATGCTCATGTACTGGATAACTCCCATGTGCGCATCGTCTGCACCATTGTCAAAAACCGGATGATGACAACAAAATCCAATACCATGATGGCGTTTACCAGCGTGGAAGACCTGACGGGCACCATGGAAGTCATCGTTTTCCCGCGGGTGCTGGATACGTTCCGGGACTCCATCAAAGAAAACGCGGTCGTCGTCATCGAGGGCCGCCTCTCGGTGCGGGAAGATGAGCCTGCCAAGCTGATGGCGGAGAGCATCCTGCCCATTGAGGGCTATGACCCCAAACACCCGCAGGCCAATAAACCAAACCTCATGCGGGACGCCACGCAGCGGCTCTACATCCGCCTGCCCTCCCGCACCTGCCCGGAGTACGCCAAGGTCATCAACCTGCTGGAGATCTTTGATGGCGACATGCCGGTCATCTTCTATCTGGAGGATACCAAGCAGAAGCTGGCCGCTCCCCGCCGCCTGTACACCTCCGGCCATCCACTCTTCTTCCAGGAGCTCAAGCGGGTGGTGGGAGCATGCAATGTTGCAACAAAATGACATCTCCGTGCACGCTTTATGCACAAAACGGGATGTGCTAAGAGTTTTCAAAAAGCTGGGTTTGTGATATAATAAACGAGGCAAGCAATCGTAAGAGGAAGCATTGGGCGGCGTCCAACAGAATGGGAGACGTCGCTCGGCATGATGCGTGAAAGAAACAAATTGGAGGGAATCTCTCTATGGAAAAGCAAATCAAGACGATTGGCGTTCTGACCAGTGGCGGTGACGCTCCTGGCATGAACGCCGCGGTTCGCGCCGTGGTTCGTACCGGCCTGCACAAGGGTTTCCGTATGATCGGCATTCAGCGTGGCTACAACGGCCTGCTGAACGGCGAGTGCTTTGAGATGAACCTGCGCAGTGTCTCGAACATCATCTCGGCAGGTGGTACCATCCTGTATACTGCCCGCTGCCTGGAGTTCAAGACCAAAGAGGGTCAGGATAAGGGCGCTGCAAAGTGCCGCGAGCTCGGCATCGATGCTCTGGTCGTCATTGGTGGTGACGGCTCTTATCGTGGTGCCCGTGAGCTGGCACACCGCGGCATCCCGATGATCGGCCTGCCCGGCACCATCGACAACGACATTGCCTGCACCGATTACACCATCGGTTACGATACCGCCATGAATACCGCACTGGAGATGATCGACAAGCTGCGCGATACCACCCAGAGCCATGATCGCTGCAGTGTGGTCGAGGTCATGGGCCGCAACGCCGGTTACATTGCACTGAACGTCGCCATTGCTTCCGGCGCTATGGCGGTTCTGCTGCCGGAAAAAGAGTTCGACATGCAGCATGACATTCTGGATAAGATCGTGGAGACCCAGCGCACCGGTAAGCGCCACTTCATCGTCATCGTGGCAGAGGGCATTGGCCACTCGCAGGAGATCGCCAACGAGATCCAGGCCCGCACCGGCATCGACACCCGTGCCACCATTCTGGGCCACGTCCAGCGCGGCGGTTCTCCCACTCTGCGTGACCGTGTAAACGCTTCTGCGATGGGTTATCATGCAGTCTGCCTGCTGGAACAGGGCAAATACAACCGCATCGTCGGTATGAAAGGTGAGCACCTCGTGGACTACCCCGTGGATGAAGCTCTCGAAATGACCAAGAGCCTTGATCCTGTGCTGATTGACGTTTGCAATACCATTTCCATCTGATATTTCATTCAGAAGAATACGAACTTGAAGAACTCCAGAGCCTCTCTGGGGTTCTTTTTTTGGTTGTCTTGAAGCTGCGATTGCAAGATGGGCACAAAAATCCATGCCTGATTTTATCAAGAATAATATCGATAAATCGCTATATAATTTGAATATAACAATCTGTATTCTTTGGTTATTGATTTTAAATCAACTGCCGGGGCTTAAATCCGACATCCAGAACGCGAAAAATACAGGTTGTATTGAAATGCCAATTTCACGCAATAATTGAGTAGTTTTGTCTGCAACTTCAAAAAATCGGCACCGCGATGCAGAACGTTTTTCTTCTGTCTTGGGGCTGAAAAAGAGGGCCGGTTGTGGTATAATACACTGGTAAAAGAGAGTATTTTCAAAGGGAGAAGGACACCATGTTGGAACTGGAACAGGCAAAGCAGCGTGTGCAGGAGCTGCGCACGGTCATTGAAAAAAACAACCGCCTCTATTACGATCAGGATGCCCCGGAGCTGGAAGATTTTGAATACGATGCCCTGACACGAGAGCTGAAAGAGTTGGAGGCTGCCTATCCGGAGCTGGTCACGCCCGCTTCTCCTACGCAGCATGTGGGTGGTACACCCAGCGGGCGCTTTGCCAAGGTGACCCATGCGGTCAAAATGGAAAGCCTGCTGGATGCGTTTTCCTATGACGAACTGCGCGACTTTGACCATCGCGTCCAGGAAGCCGGTGTCACCCCGGAATATGTGGTCGAGATCAAAATTGATGGTCTTTCCTGTAGCCTGGAATATGAAAACGGCGAGCTGGTTCGGGCTTCTACCCGTGGCGATGGTGTTGTCGGTGAAGATGTAACGGCCAATGTCAAAGCCATCCGCCGCATCCCGAAGCATTTGGAGGGAGCTCCAGAGTTTCTGGAGGTGCGTGGTGAGGTGTACATGCCCCACGAAGCATTTCAGAAGCTCTGCGCAGAGCAGGAGCTGCAGGGTGCTGCTCCGTTCAAAAACCCGCGGAATGCAGCCGCCGGTTCTCTGCGCCAGAAAGACGCAAAAATCACCGGGAGCCGTGGCCTTTCCATCTTTATCTTCAATGTTCAGCAGATTCGTGGCAAGGAGCTGACCACCCACGCCGAAAGTCTGGATTACCTCAAGAGTCTGGGCCTCCCGGTCTCGCCGCGCTACCACGTCGTTCATGATATTGAGGATGCCATCGCGGAGATCGAACAGATCGGCCAGAATCGTTCCAAGCTCGATTTTGATATGGACGGCGCGGTCATCAAGGTCAACAATTTCGCACAGCGCGATTTGATGGGCTCCACCAATAAATTCCCGCGCTGGGCCATTGCATTCAAGTACCCGCCGGAGGTCAAGGAAACGGTTCTGCGCAGCATTGATGTGGCGGTTGGCCGCACCGGTGTGTTGACGCCCACCGCCTGTTTTGACCCGGTTTTCCTCGCCGGCACCACCGTTGCCCGCGCCACTCTGCACAACGAGGATTTCATCAAACAGTTTGGCCTCTGCATTGGCGACACCATTCAGGTGCGTAAGGCGGGCGATATCATTCCAGAAGTCATCGGTGTGACCAGGCATGCAGAGGATGCAGAGCCTTATCAGATGCCGGAGATCTGCCCCTCCTGCGGGGCACCAGTCGTTCATCTGGAAGATGAAGCTGCCCTGCGCTGTGTCAACCCGGAATGCCCGGCCCAGGCTCTGCGCAACCTCATTCATTTTGCATCCCGTGATGCCATGGATATTGATGGCCTTGGCACGGCAGTTGCCACCCAATTGGTTGAAAAAGGTCTTGTCCACTCAGCGGCAGATATTTACACTCTGACGATGGAGCAGCTGCTGACACTGGAAAAATTCAAGGAAAAGAGTGCCGCCAATCTGCTGCAGGCCATTGAGCGCTCCAAGCAGAACAATCTGGACAAGCTCCTCTTTGGCTTTGGCATCCGCAACATCGGGGATAAGGCCGCTGCTTTGCTGGCGGAGCATTTTGGCTCCATGCAGGCCATCCGGGAAGCCACCATCGAAAGCATC
>OLDZ01000067.1_pt1 | contig 29656 bp, 29 predicted proteins | sample 1601981 | NCBI WGS metagenome assembly OLDZ01 (sample SAMN02674970, study PRJEB24791) | human gut metagenome, SKBSTL043 | isolation source: stool | host: Homo sapiens | place: USA
TTTTCAGCCCGACTGAAAAGCATCCGTCGATACCCGCGAATCGTTGATACAGAAACGATTCGCGGGTATTTCGTTATGGCTATAGAAACGCGGTCAAATCCCGTTCTCCTACATTCTCCTACAAACTAAGAATTTCAGAAACGACACGCCCGAAACACGAAAACGCCCCGACCGGACAGGAATCCGGTCGGGGCCTGTTGAATTTCATACGTGTACCGTCCGGGTGTATGCGTTCACCGGACGGCTCCCGCCGTCACCCCTGTGGCGACCGTCGCGGAAGACTAGATGGATTTGCCGACGTAGCGGACGCCGAACGCGGACGCGATGATGCCCGCCGCAGAGCTAATGAACGCTCCGATCTCCGGATTGCCGAACGCGGTCACGCCAAGACCGACGATGCCAGCGACCAGCGTGACCACGTAGATGATGGTTCGCACGGTCGCGTCGAACACCGGCACGTAGTCGGAAGCCGGAGCAGTCTCCGGTTCCTCGGTGATCTCCGCGATCGCGTCATCGAGATTGTTGTCGTTATCGATCATGATTACTCCTTAATCTTCAAGGTTTCCTTGTACGTTGCAGTGTTCACTGGAACGGGTTGCCGTCGCTGATTGCGATCTGCAGACGGTCCAGCGGCTCGCCGAGCATTCCGGCCCAACCGTCGAACTCCGCGTAGGTCGTACCGTCATCGCAGCAGACCGGCAGCCAACCGGCCCGCATCGTGGTCTGGCTGCGATACCATGCCTGCGAATACCGTTCACCGGACGGGGTGACGTAGTACATCTGCACGCCGTCGATGGTGCGACCCCAGATGCCGGCCATACCGTTGACTGAATCGTTCCAGTCGCCCTTGGCGACCCAGCCAAGCCACCCGTCCTCGATCGTGTGGACGCGATACTTGAGCTGTCCCCTATCGGCCCACGCGATCAGCATGTCATGCGCGGTATAGGGCGCACCGGCGTATCCTTCGCTTCCGCCGCCGAAATCGTTCACGGTCGGCCACCATCCGCCTCCACGCACATGGAGGGCGTAATGCACGGGCACGGTGAGCGCACGGGTCGGTCCATCCTGCACACCGGACTGCTGTCCGGTGAAACCGGGCACCGCTGGCTGCGTCCAGTCCACGCCATCGGCGCGGCCCGTGTACCGGAGAATCCCGTCCCACGGGTAATCGTAGTAGGCGGCGATATGCGACTCCCATCCGGTCTGGTCGCCCTCGGCCCCGTCGATGGTCCCGTACTCGCTGCCGGAGAATTCCATGAGGCGATCGCCTTCCGGACTGCCGTACGCTGTCAGGCACATGGCCGTGTGATAGGAGCGGTTGAGGTAGATGTCGCCGGGCTGGGCGGAATAGTCGTTGATGCCGACCCATTCGAAATTGCCGGTCGCTGTCATGCACTCCATCATGTTGCCGGTATAGGTCGCTCCGCCGCAATCCACGCCGGCCGCCTGATACGCATTGATGACGGCGCTGGAGCAATCACGGTCTCCTCGGGCGACCTTGTAGGTCTTGCCGTCGATCACGACATCGCACCAGCCGGTACCGTCGCCGTTGCGGCTAATCTGCGAGTATCCGTGATTCGGGTCAGTGACCAGATGCTCCATGATTCGCACCGCGATCTGATTCTTAGTAGCCATATGGCTCCTTTCGGATATGAAAAGAGCCGCCACGGTTGTGACGGCTCGAAAATGGGTAAAAGAAAAGGCGTCAGCCGAAAGCCAACGCCCAAAACACAAGCGCCACGTCCAACAGGCACGGGACCATGACCAGCACGATAAGACACCCGACCGCGACCATCACGGCCACGACAAGCACACAGGCGACGGTCAGCAAGACACGGAACAGACGACTATCCAATCAGTCACCTCCATTCAAAGGCATGGTGCAGTGCCGAAAACAGGATTTCTCATCGGGCATCTCAGGATCTAGAAATGGTTTCCGGCGCGATATCCGGACGCAGCTCGTCAGGCAGTCGCGGTTTGGGATGCTGCTCCAAAAACGCAGGTTCCACGATCTCGCAAAAACTCTGCAACCAATGAAACAAATCACGCGTATAACGGGTCATCACGAACGCTTTGCGCTGCACGCCCTCCAAATGCTGAATCTGCTCCTCCTGATAGTCAATCTGCTCACGCAGCGGCTGGATAACGTCACTGCGTACTGTGTCCAACGCACTCTGTGAGGCTTCGGCTATGATGGACGCGGCCTCGGCACTGGTTTTTCGACGTGTCACCAAGGCCGTGACCAGACTCGATATCACGCCGCCGCCACAGACGCCGCTGATGATGGCGATAAGGACTTCCTCGCTCACAGGATCGATCTCCTTTGTTCTTGTCCGGCAAGCAGAAAACCCACACGCCATGTCGCCGGACCATAAGCCAGAAGCGTGTGGGTTTATCGAAAGGAAAAAGAATGAAATTGTCCGAGTTCTACCCCGAATACATGTCGTCGTGCGACAGCTTGCGAGCGAGCACTCGCGTCGGCTACGAGAGCGCCTACCGCGTCCACCTGCAGGCCGCGTTCGGCGACGTTGAGTTGTTGGACATCACCGTGCAGCGTGTCGAGACATGGGCCGCACGATACGCGGATCGTCCCGGCGCATGCCGGAAGGCGTGGGCAGTCTTGAGGCAGATGCTGCGTAAGGCGGCGAAATGGGGCGTCATCCCCTACGACCCGTGCAGCGCCGGCGTCACACTCCCCCGCAAAAAGGCGTACACGCCGCCCACCATCACCGCGAAGGAAACCAAAACCCTCCTGCAGGGCATGTGGGGCCACGCCTTGGAGGCGTTCATAATCGTCGCCACCGTGTGCGGCCTGCGCCGCGGCGAGGCATGCGGCCTGGAATGGGAGGACATCGACCTTCGCCGAGGCGTCGTGCACGTCCGTAGAAGCGTCCAATACGTGGCCGGGCATATCGTTGTCGAGGAGCCGAAGACGCTGCTATCCAAGCGCGACATTCCGCTGCCCCGCTTCGCGGTCAACCGGCTGCGCCAATTGAAGGGCAAGGGCCGTCTCATCGGCGACCTCACCCCACTGCAGGTAGCCCGCAAGATCAAGACCTGGTGCCGGCAACACAACCGCCCAACGATCCCGTTGAGCAACCTGCGCACCTCGTGGGCCACCAACGCATTGGAGGCGGGAGTGGACCTCAAACTCGTCTCGGGTATCCTCGGGCATACCAGCATCGAGACAACGGCCAGATATTATCTGATGCCGCGCGTCGAAGCGTACCGGGAGGCGCAACGTAGGTATGAGCGATTACTGCTCGCCTCATAGCGTGGGTTCCCGTAACCCAGCCGCAGCGGAAGACCGCGCAGTTCAAATTCCAAGACACCGGCAGCTTTCAAGGCGTCGGATATGGAGGGGCCAACACCATCGTCATCGATTACACGCTGCGTCTCCTGTATCTCGACCTGCAGAGCTTTTACTCGACGGTGTCGCTCGGTTCTGATTTCAATGTGTGGCTGTACCAGTCCGGACCGAAACCATCGAAGGAGATACTGCTTGGCAGTATCGCCAACGTGTCGGGCAACCGGTACGGCAAACAGGCGAGATGGAGTACAGACGGCAAAATCTTTCTCGTAGGCGGTCTGGGCAACGGCGACAACATCCACATCACGCCGAAGACCATCCCTATTCCGGAAGGAGTGACGTTTGCTTAGTTTCCCGTAACCCAGCTCACGTTCCACAAGCACGGGCAGATAGGCAGCGACCCTCTGAGCATCGGCGGTTACGTGGTGGCCGCGCCGAACGAACCGGATCACGGGTGGGCCACCATCACCTGCCGTTGGCAGAACAACGGACAGTTCAGTACCGGCAACTGGGCCGTGACGCCAATAGCCACGTTCGACGGATGGCGCAGCACGCGAGAAGCCTACGGTTTCTGCGCCGAGAACATCCAATGGGACAATCTGGCCACGAACCATTGGCTCATCCCGGACAAGAGCAACCAGTTCTCATGGTTATCGGTTGGCGGGTTCACCGTCGGGGCGAATTCCTGGCATAACGGCATGATCTCGTTCCCAGTGGAACGCACGTAGTTTCCCGTAACCCGCATGGTTTGGTGGAAGTGCCCGTACAGCGATGATTCGCTGGTATTCGTCCGGTGCGGGAACATCGTCACAGTCAATGGGTTCATGAAATTCACGTCAGCCGGACAGTGCAATCACCAGCAGGTCAACGAGAAGGTGGATGTGGGATGGCGCCCAATATCGGGCGCGAGCGGGATCATCTCGTTCACAGGCAACGCGAATCCGACATTAAGCGTATCCGACGCCGGTGTATGCACGTTGCTGGGTGAACTCGGCAACACATGGTGCGCCGCATCCGGCGCATGGGTGACCAGCGACCCCATGCCCTAAACGGGATTCCAAATCGCAATCCATTGAAAATGCAAGCCCTGCCCCGATTCCAGCCACGTATTTCTGTCGGTCCGACGGAAACGGATCTGAGCGACCGTAGGCCCTTTGCTCCACAGCATCGGGTGAAACAGCAGGGCGCTGATGTCCGATGACTGCGGACCATAAGTCACGATGACGCTATCCGGCGTCCGATTCGAACCGTCAGGACACGAATACCCAATCTGGATCACTCCGTTCTGATTGGTCGATCCATCGACTTGCCCGCTAGCGATTAACGGCTGGGTTACGGGAACCCACGCGCCCGGTTTCGCCAGAATCCCGGTGACCATCGCGTGATGCGACTGCTCCTGAATCACGCACCGGTCACCCGGTTGCGCATTCACGCAATCCACCGTCATATCCAACCCCAGCAGGTCAGCTCCGCGAACCGTCACATCGGCCACCATGTTGCCGTCGTAATCGTGCACGGCCTTGATCGTGCCCAACGTGAGAGTCGGCCCGGTATTCCTCCGTTTGGTCTTGCGCCCGGCCTGCACGATTTTTCTCGCGGCCATGGCGATGTCCGCTTCGGGTATCAGCAGTTCATCACTCAAAACTGTTGCCTTTCTTTCTATCGAAATCACGGGCTTCGCACTGGATCGGGATGCCGGCCGTCAGGTCGATGTGCTGAGACCAGACCGCGAAATTCCCCTCGACCCCACCTGTTGGGAAAGTCATCGACACGACATCATGAAGGTTCACCGGCGCGTACACATGCGAGAAAGTGATGCGATGCACGACCGATTGGACGCTGTTCAACAGGCTGTCCGCCGTCTTATAGGCGAGATCCTGAATCGCTTTGTCGTCGTCCTTGATATCCTCCGGAATGTTGCTGTACTCGTAGGTCGCTGCGACCCTCCTGCCGCGCGTGACCGTGCTGAACTCTGAGTTAGGGTCATCGTCGATGGCTACCGCCGTGTACTCCTTTTCGGAGGTCCAGTAGGTGACCTTGACGACGTTCGCCACATTCATCAGGTCGCGTTCCTCGGTCATCTGCGCCAAAAACCGTGCCCGTTCGCCTTCCGTGAAATCCCATGACGGCGCCCTGTCCTGCGGAATCTCGTACGGCTCCAATACGATCTCGCCCATCGGATTCGTGCGTGCCGCTGAATAATTCGCCAGATCCAACAGCTCGTTCACCGCGTCGAGTTTCGACCCGTCGCTGCTCTCCCCGTCCGCACCGCGCAATCCGAACGTCCACGGCTCGGACAGCGTGTAATCGCCCGAATCATACGCGGCGATCTTCAACCCACAACCCTTGAGGATGGCGGCGGCCTGATCGACTGGATTCTCGCCCTCTCCGATCGTGATTGGATTCTCGAACACGTCGCTGGCCGCGTTCTGCAGCAAACCGTACAAGTCGATCGGACTGGTGGATGCACGCCAATCGATATCGCGCTTGGGCACGTTCGGCAGGAACGTACCCAAAGCCACCGACTCTTTGGCCCCGTCATGCCAAGTCACGTCGGCCCACACGCGCACCCAATCCGACCCGATCCGAGGATCACCCAACACGGTCAGACTCCCCGATTCACGGATATCCAACCCAAGGTCACGGTCGATGCTCCCGCCGGAAATCACCCACGGCAACTCCACTACCTCAACACCGGACACGCGATCCACGCGCATCACGCGATACGCCACGTCGAACGGGCGACTCCAATCACTCATCGAATCGGATCCTCCCACGCAAGCTCAATCATCGACAACGCGCAATGGATGTCCTTGCGTTCGGTGGTATCCACGCTCACATCCATGTCCAGTTTCACGCGGAAGGTCCTGCCTGACGGCTCCCGATACCACGCATACGACCATTCATCGGCGAAGTTGAGCAACCGAAGGTACAGGTCTCCGTCCCACTCGAACACGCTATCCGCATTGATTTCCCGGTTGAGCTGGCTGGTGGAGTACGAGACCGGCAGACTGCTATCCCCGGACGCGAACCAGAACTCGCTCGTACTGTGCGACACGCGGTGATCCACCGATAGGTCGTATCCGAGCAGGAGCGAACTGCCGGCATCCGCCCCGTAATTCAACACGGCAAACCCAGATTCACACACCGTGGATACGATCTTATCCTGCGTCGAACCGGATTCCGCATGAGATGTGACACGATACGCAAACTCCGTATTCAACGGAGGAAGCACATCAATGCATTGCTGACCATCCATCAGATTATCCGCGATCAGTTTCTCGGACCCGTCAGGATTGACCCGGTAAACGGTCGCGTATTTGGTTTCGGGCACGCCATCGCCTGTTCCGAACACGACGTTGACGACAGCGGCGCAATCGTCATTAAACTGGATGTTGACCTGCGGGTAATCGGGTGGCGTATACTCCACATCCACCAAGACACTCGCCGTGGCGGTGAGCGTGCTGCCGCCACGCACCGAGACACGGATCTGCAACTGGTCACCATTGCTGGGTAGAAAATCGGCGGACGTGATCTGCAGTTCGCGCACGTCCGTGACCGGCGAGACGGAATACACGATATTGCTGTCGCGCAGGATCTCCACGGTCTGCATGCTCACGCCCGTCACGTCCGCGACCGACCATGCGATGGTGAACGGCATCGCCGTCACCGGGCTCGCAGGACCGTTGATGACCACGCTGGGCGGGTTCGCGATCCTGACCTCCACGTAGGCAGACCATGCGCCCCAATCGGGGTCGAGGCCCTTGGTGCGGACACGGAACTTCACCGTACCCACGGTCTGCAGGCTCGCGGTCCGCGTCCACTGGGTCGAATCCCCCGTAATCGTGGTCGTGGTCGTATCGCCCGACTGGCCGGTGACCTCCACCTCGGCCGAGGTCTGCGCCGTGCCGTCAGGATGGTTCGGCGTCCACCGAAGCACGAGCGCGGTGTTCGTGGGCGCGACCGCGCCCTGCTCGCACGACACCGTAGGGGCCAACGGCGGCGTGATCGTCGTCACGCTGTTGCTGACCTTGGCCGTGCTGCACAGCGTGTCGTCCAACGGCGTGCTCATGCCACTGCCATCGCCATAGATCACACGCCGCACGAGGCACTCGTACTCAAGAGTCCCACCGGGAGCGTCGCTATCGGTGAACACGCACTTGCCGTTCGACGGGGCCAGACGGTAGTGCGCCCCGTCCTTCTGCACCGCCTCCCAGTCGCCGCCGTTCACCCTCCTCCACAATGTCACCCACGAGGCGTACGTGTTGCTCACGTCGGCGGTGATCTGCACGGTCCGGTCACCGGTCTTCACCGCCGTCACGCTCTTGGGGGCGGCGGGAGTGGTGTAGATGACCTGCGAGTCCACGTGGCTGGAATCACCGGCCTGGTTACGGGCGTACGCGCTGAACTGGTACCTGGCGTTCGACCTCAAACCAGTCCACGAATAATTGGTCGCATCCCAGTTCAGAACGGTGCCCTTGCCCCCGCCCTGATCCGACCACGTACCCCAATTGCCGCCGTCACGCCCCTCACGCTTCGCGAGGATGATCTGCTTCCACGGCTTCAACGCACCGTTGTCATAATTCGCCTGCCACGTGTTGTTGATCTTCGTGTCGTCCACACGAGTCAATTTCACGTTCTTCGGCGGGTTCGGCTTCTTGTAGTTGATGCCGCCCACGGGCACGGAACAGCTCGCGTTGGACGTACCCGGATGGAAACCGTTCCATGCGATCGACGCGCTGCACGTGATGTTCCGGGCGCCATCGGTCTTCGCGACAGTCAGATCACCGGTAAGGACAGTGACCTCACTGTTGTTGATGTACTTGTTGCCGCTGTTCCCGGTGTGGTTGACCTGCTGGCCGTTGATCCACACGGTCGCCGCGACCCAGCCGGAATAATCCCAGCCAGCCGCCACGCTCTGCCAGCGCGCCTCGACGTGGATCCTGTCGGTCGTGTCTGTGTACGAGGTTACCCACGCACTGACGTGACACCGCCAGTAACCTACCTGATTGCCGTAACCGTCAGCCATCGAAACCCCCTAAAACAAGGAGGGCGACCCTCTCGGAATCGCCCTCAGACTCACATATTCGAGTAACGTGTGACGTGATCGGCCAGACTGCCAAGCAACCGTCGCAGCGTAGGATCCGACTGCACCCTTCGCGCGTCGATCGTCACGTTCACGACACGCGAATTATCAACGTTGGAAGACGTTGCTGACATCATGCGGACACGACCGCCTGAAGCGTACGCGTACGAGTCACGCCGATACCGTTCCACCGTCGAGGACACGCGCCGGTTCGGAATCTCACCCATCCGGTTCAGATAGTCGATCCAACCGGACCCGTATTTCGCGTCCAGCTTCCTGACCGACGATGCCCTGAGCACGTATTCACCGTTGGAAAGCATCGCTGGAATCGAATCGGACGTTCCCGTACCGGGTCCGCTGATGCGACCACCGACCGCATGCCTACTCGGAGATATCACGTTGGCGACGATATCGACCGTCTTGCTCACCACGTTCCCGATCGCGTACGCGAGATTTGCGACAGCACTGTATCCGGACACGCGGGCGTTAATGCTCGACTCCCATCGAGTCGGAACGTTCTTGATGGCACGTTCAGCGTTGCTCGCTTCACCACGTGTCGAACCCGCCGCGTTCAGCATGGACTGCCATTGCGTCGGCACGCTCCGCACACTCCGGTCGGCATTCTGCGCGAACGGACTGGTGTTGCCCAGAGCGTTCAGCATGGACTGCCAGTATGTCGGAATGCCTTCGACAGCCGACTTGGCGCCTCCGGCCTTGGCTACCGCGTCATCATTGTTGCCGTACATGTACATCCATTTGATGATGTCCGCCATCGACTGCATGTACCCGTACACGTACTGCGCGTTCGATGGTTCACCGGATACGATCATCTGCTTCTGGATGTCCGGTTCGGATTGCAGCGCGGCGAACGTGACTCTTGCCTTGCTGTCATCCGCGTCCAGAGTCATGGAGATCGGATTGTTCCTCGCGTTCTCCTTGAGCTCACCAACCACGTTGTCGTAGGACGGCGTGGCATTGTCTATCGCGTCAAGCAGAACGTCGATCTGCGTGTCGTTCAATCCGAGGTCCCGAAGCTTCTGCCGTATGCCATCCAACGCCGCGTCGGCGTTATCGGTATTGGCTATCAGCGTCAGCTCCTCCTGAGTCAGTCCGAGCGCCTTAGCGATCTTGGACACGTTGTCGATCTTCTCACTGGCCTTGTCGTCCGCGTCAAGAAGAAGCTTGATGTCCTTGTCCTTGACGCCGGAATCATCCAGCTTCTTGATAAGCGCGTCGATCTTCGGCGATGCAAGATCCTCGGCATCAAGCGTTGTCTTGTACGTGCCGTCCGCCATCGCCTTCGCCACATGTTCGGCCTGTTCCACGCTCATGACGACCTGCTTGTTGTCGCCGGTCACAACGATCGTGTACTCGCCTTTCAACACTCCGCCGAGATAGTCCATCAGCTCGCCGATGTCCTGATAGACGCCCTGGTCGTACGCGGTGAGCACGATCTGCTTCTGCCCCTCGGTCAGAGCGAGACGTTCGATGTACGATTCGACTTCCTCACGCGCCAGTTTCGTATCGGCCGTGATGGTCGTGCCTACGTCCGACGGAATGAGCCCGAGGGAATCCGCATATGCTTCAGCATCCTCCTGACTCATGCCCGCGGCCATGCCGGCTTCGATGATCGCTTGCCGCGCCTCGTAGATCGTGTTGACCGCCTGCTGCGTGTACTCGTCCACCTGTCCGTTGGCCTGACCGTATTCGAGCATGCTCTTGGCGGTGAGCTTCGCGTCCATGGCGAGATCCTGCAGCATCTTCACGTTGCGCTGTCCGCCCGCGGTGGACTCGTCAAGCGTGTTGCCGTTCGCCTCGAACGACTCGGTGAGATCGGAGATGTCGTCGGACAGCTGACCGGAAAGATCGGAGATGTTATCGGCGGAGTCGATGTACTTGCGGATCGATTTCTCCGCTTTCTCCCATCCTTCGGTGCGCTGCTTCTCTAACACGCCGAGCAGATAGCTGGCGGCCTCTGCTGCCGGAGTGGCTTTCTGGGACATCACACCATAGGCGTCGGAAGTCAGATAAGTTTCCTTGCTGGTCTCCGTCAAACTGTCAATCAACGCCTGATACGAGCCGTTATTGCCGGTGACCGCGTTGGTAAGATCATCGGTCGTCAACCCGAGTCGTCCAGCCGCATCCTCGGCGTCCTTCAAACCGGTGGTCACCTCGGTAAGCCAATCCCAACCCGACGCCTGATATTTGTCATCGGACCAGTTCTTGTCTATCTGGGAGAACGCGTCTGCAACAGCGTCAGACGCTTCACGCGCGTTCTCCTTCAATCCGGCCATCGATTCACCGATACCATCGGTGACCTGCTGCGTATGCGCCGCTCTATCTTGATAATCCGACAGTGCAAACGTCACCGCGCCAATCGCCGTAGTCAAACCTACACCAGCCGGGCCGCCGAACGCCGCCAACAGCGTACCGCCGAGATTCATACCAGCGGTCTTCACCGAGCCAAGCACGCCACTCAACCCGCCGATGTCCTTCGACGCAGCCGACGCCGACTTCCCAACACCGGTCAACGACTTATCCATACCAGAAAACGCAGTCACCGCATTGGACGAATGGATGTTCAGCATCGCCTGACCCAACTGCAGGAAACTCACTCTGGCGGTATCCACAGCCAGCCCGGCCTCACGCAACGTACGCTGATATTTCAACGTCTGCTCGATGTTGGTCAACATGCCGACCTTGAGCGAATCCAACGCGCTCTTGCCCGCTCGTCCGAACGTCGCGTACAAGCCGATGGCGCCCTTGACCGAATCAGGCAAAGCGTCGAATGCCTCGGCCACAGCCTCAGCCCCGGACGCCACCGCTTCAATCAGCGGAGCCGACGCGCGAAGACTGCTCGCGAACGTGCCGCCGAACGTGCGGCTCAGATCGCCGACCATGCTCAACAGTTCATCGAACATGGGGCCGGCGTCGCCCACCGCGTCGAACACGTCTTCGAAACCGTCACGGATGCCGGAACTGAAATCCTTGATTCCGTCGCCGGACTGTTCCAGCACGCGGCTGATGCCTTCGATGCCGGATCCGACTATCGCACCAGCGTCGCCGAACACCTGCTCGGCCTCGTCACGCAGCGAATACATGGCGTCGCCGATATCGCCCAGAGAGTCGCGCATGTTGTCCTGCGCCGTCTGCGCACCACGACTCCACGATTCCAGCGTCTCCTGGAATTTCACCGAGTTCACCGCACGATCGGCCTTAGCCAACGCTTCGCTGATGCCCTCGATACCGTTCTCCGTCTGCGCGAGCGTGCCGAACGTTCCGCCAAGGATGCCGGTCAGGCTCTTGAACGAGTCCTTGAGATAACCGCCCTGCTCAATGGCGGATTCCATCGCGTCGGAGATTGCGCCAGACTGGCGTGCCTGCTCGACCCAATGAGACATCGATTCGGCGGCGTCGGAGATGTACGCGCCCATACGGGGCAGGTATTCCGATGTTTCATCCCCCAGGTCGAGGAACGATTTGACCAGATCCTGCAGGCCTGGGTTCAGTTCGGCGACCATCTGCTGCGTACGCGAGAAAATGTTCGCCAGCTCCCCGGCCTTGTCGGACTGTTCCACGACCTGCAGCAGACCTGCCGCAACCTTGCCTTCCTCCGTGGCGATTCCGGATAAGCCATCGGTCAGAGTGGGGGCGATCTCATTCGCGATGCGATACAGTTCGTCGCCGAACTCGTTCCACGCGGCGGTCCCGACCGTGGTGGTCAACCCGTTGAGCTTGGTCTGGGTCACGTCGAACTGCTTGCCGACCACCTGATAGGCGGCGTACACGCCGTACCCTGCCGACGCGAGTCCCGCCAGCGCGGCCGGAGCGGCCAGCGCGGCCTTACTCATCGACACGAGACTCACACCGACACCGCCGGCAGAGCGTCCCAGATTCAGCAGTCCGGCGCCGAGGCTGATGGCCGCCGCACCGATGAGGCTGAACTTCGGCACCACGTCATCAAGAGAGTCGAACAGTTTGACCAGCTTCTGGAACTGGTTGGTCACGCCCTCCAAACCGGTCGCGCCGTAGGTGATGCCGTTGATGATCTTGCCGAGATCCGTGCCCTTGAAATTCGCGTAAATGTCCACGGTGCGCGGACGGGTGAAATACGCGAGATGCGCGGACGCGAGCGCGGTGCTCACGTCCACGTCCATGTCGAGTTTGTCGTGTTTGTCTTTGAACCGGTCGAGTTCTCGGTTGGCTTCGCGTAGGTTGAGTTCCGCTTTGCCTCGTACCGTCACGGACAGGTCTTCGCCGTCCTTGACCTGTTGGGAGAGGCGTCGCAGGTCGGCTACGGCCTTGTCGATATCGACATCAATCTCAAAATCGGGGAATCGCGCGGCCATGAGCTTGGCGCGGCGTTCCAACTGGTCTGCCTGACGGTCGAACCGGTCGGCGATTTTCAGGTCGCGTCCCAGTCGGTCGAGCTGGCGCTGCGCCTCGTCCAGATCTACCTGCGCGTCGATGGTCATTTCGAACTTGTCGGCTTCGATGCGACGTTTCAGGTCGTTCAACGCGCGTTGCGCGTTGCCTGTGCCGAGTTTGAATCCCCTGCTCAGGGCATCCTCGATGCTGTCCTCAAGCTGGTTGGCGGTGCGTCGTGTCTCGCGTTCGAACTGTCGGGTGTCCGCGTCCAGCGGGATTTTCAGTTCGTCGAGATCCTTGCCTCCGAGATCACGCATCGCCTTCTTGACCTGACTGGCGTCATAGGCGAGTTTGACGGTCTGTTCGAGTTCGTCGTTCTCGATCTTCTTTTTGAATGCGCGGTACGACATGGCGTCGATATCGACGCTGATGGGCAGTTCGTATTCGTATCCGCGCATCGCGGCTGCGAGTTTGGCCTGCAGTTCGCGTCGGAAGCCCCTGGTGTCGGGCATGACATCGGCGCCGACCTTGCCATAGATATACAGGTTTTCCAACACCGGGCCTCCTTATATATAGAGAAGGCCCGGAATGTCCGGGCCTTCTACTGATGTGAGAATTTCGAGAACATCGCCGTCATGGCGTTCAGATCCGACGCGCCCGACCGTTTCTCCCCACCGGCTGTGTCACCGGGGAACAACACCGGCTCCACCTGCTTGCTCTTGGAATCCTTCGGATCGATCTTCGAGTTGATGATCGCGGCAAGCATATTCCGCATGTCCGCGAGCAGCATCGTCTCCTGCGTATACCCGTGGTAGGAGAGCCGCATTTTCTCGTCCTTGCGTCGAGTGGACGACATGTCGGCTGCGGGATGGTTCAACACCCATTCCCGGTACAGGCTGTCGTCCACCAACTCCAATCCGTCCAACAGGTCGAGCAGGAACTGGGGTTGACACTCACGCATCGCGTCGGGCAGGTTCAGCCGGTAGAAGCGACGGAAATCACAGGTCAGTTCGATTCGGCACCGCTCGTAGGCTTCGCGGAACGCCTGGATTTTCCCAGTTCGCCCTTGTAGAAACCGATCAGCGCGATGAACGCGCCCGCCAGTTCGAACGGTTCGCGTCCCTGCGCCCACTCGTCGTACTTGGCTTCGTCCACGGCGACCAGTCGCATCCAAGCGTCCATCTTCTCGTTGATGTAGGAGACGGCGGCGGTCACGGTCAGATCCGAGTCCTTGTCCTCCTGCATCTGGGTGAACGCCTCGCGCACCATCTCGTAGGTCACGGCGGTCTCCCCGGACTGTCGTACGTTCAGCTTGTTCGGCGGCGTGAGTTCCGGCAGGTCATGCAACACTTCGACACGAACCTTGATATCCTCAAGGGTTTCCGGCATAGTGTCCGATTCGCCGTGTTCCACGGTGTCGGTCTTGATCCTTGCTTTCGTCATGGTTTCTCCTATCTGGTTGGTGGTCTCCTATCTGGGTGTTGGGGTCCCGCACGCCGATAGGAGGAAGCGTGCGGGACGGTTTGTCATTGCGCTCGGAGGGTGAAGCGGATCCGGTAGTCGTCCATCGTCATGTTCTGGTTGATGAAGATCTCCATGCCGATCTCCCTGCGTTCCGTGACACGGAACACGTCGTTCCTGAACGAGATGAACCATTGGTCACCGCCGGCCTCGCCCTGCGTGCGCGCGTACACGTCGTACATGGTGACCGTCGCGCTTGGCGTGACGGTCTCCTGCGACAGGGCGTACTCGCCCGGAGGCAGCGTCATGACCTGTGTGAACTCGAAGGCCTTGGCGCTCGTGCCGGTCAGGGAGACGAGCCCGTCACCGTCCAACGGGGTCAATGCCACCCCGTTCGATGTCACGGGTTCGAACCGGGGGAACAGGTTCGGACAGCCGAGATACCCCCCCCCCCGAGCCGGGGTCGTCGGACACGCGCACCAGATTCAGGCTGACCGTCTCGTCGAAAGGTTCGTTTTCCGTGGGGTTCGCGACGATCACGAACCGCAGGCCGATCGACCCGTCCGTCTCGAACACGTCGGGATCCGTTTCCAGGTATCCGGCCAGCGTGTCCTCGCCGTCACTGATCTGGTGGATCTCGACCGCGATGCCGCTGGTGCCTTTCCACATCCGGTAGGTGCCGGCCGGCAGGGTGACCGTCTCGCTGTCCCACGAGTACCAGCCCGCGGCGCCGGAACCATGCACGCGGTACTGCGACTCGTTCAACCGTTCGCAGGTGAACTGTCCGTTCCACGAGTCGCCGGTCTTTACCGCGGGGAGGATGTTGCTATACCCCCCCCCGAGAATACGGGAGGCACCCATCCGGTCGGCTCGCCGCCCTCCTCCAGTTTGAGCCTGACGTTGCGCAGGCTGCCGCTGGTGGGGTCGGGTTTCTCGTTGATGATCGTCAGGTTCGGCGTGATGCTGATGGCGTCCGGCGTGGCGGTCACGCTCGACTTGCCGTAGGTGAGCTTCAACGGCCCGTATCCGTTGCCGCCGGTCCTCACGTGCATGTTGACCGTCGGCGTCTCGTACGGCTCCTGGACGCTGAGCGTGTACTCGCGTCCCGCGGCGAGCAGGCCCTCGGGCAAGTCGAAGACTAAGTTCCGCCATTGCGGCCAGTCCGTCACCGTCAAATCGAACGACCCGTCCGCGTTCACCGCCATGTCGGTTGCAGCATCATGGAATCCGGCGTAGGTCAGGAGGTTCGGACGCTTATCCGATACCCCCCCCCCGGCGGATTCGGCGTGCAGGAACGGGGTGAGCGTCACCTGGTTGAACGCCTTGTTCGGCGAGCACACCACCTGCAGGGTGACCGTGCACTCGGAGTCGAGCGTGAACCGGCCGTCGCGACCGTCGGCCGTGGACACCGCATGATCCAGCCATTTCGCCTGCGTGTAGACGTCCGTCACGCGGGTCGCGCGGATCAGGTACGTGCCCGGCAGCAGCACCGTCGAGACGCTGACGGCCGGATACGTGTCCGCGCTCTCGCCGTCCACGGTCATGGAACCGTCACCGTTCGGCGTGAACGTCACGCCGCCCAACGTGACCGGGTCCTTCATGACGGGCCACAGGTTGGGCCGGGTTTCACTTACCCCCCCCCGTGTGATGATTCCCGGCGCCCATTCCGGCATATCGGCCTGATGATCCCCGGACACGATCATCGGCCTGACCGTCATGCTCGCGTCGGCCGGCGCTTGATTGTTGAACCCGACCATCAGGCACACGTCGCCCACGTCACCGGCCTCCACGGTGAACACGTTCGCAGTCGAATACAGGCCCGTGAACACCTTGTCGCCATCGCGCGAACGCACGTCGGCGGCAAGAACGCCGTCGGTGCTCTCACCGGTGATGCTCGCCGTGTACGTTCCCTCCGGAAGATCCAACGGGAACAGGAGCACGTCGTACGAGCCCACGACACCGCCGGACCGTTCGACCAGCAGGCTCCCGTCACCGGTCACGGACGACGAGACCTTGGACGAGGACACCGGCCCATAGCAGGCGAGGTTCGCGGACGGCTGCAGCATGACGCTGCCGGCCCGTCGGGCCTCGTGCGAGGAGTCCACGTCCACGACCGTCAGCACACCGGACTGCGCGTCGATGATACCCCCCTCGGGGAGGGGCTGCCATCCGCCGGACTCGTCGCACACGTCGCCCTGGTACACGTCCCCGGCATCCAGCTTCCACAACCGCGAATACGATTCGGCGGACTGGACGACCGTGACCATGTAGCCTCCGGGCGCCCCGACGGCCGACAATTGAATCGCGGTAGGCTGTTTCACCACAGTCACGTCACAGGAAGCGGATGTGCCGACGAATGACGGAGAGTCCGGAATCGTGGCGGTCACCGTGGCTTTCGCCGAATCGCCGTCGAAATCTATCGGTTCGACCACGCATTGGCGTTCCATCGGAGTGATCTCGATACCTTCACCAGTCACATTCCATTCAAGATGAGCATGCGGATAATCCGGTTCCAATATCGCTTTGATAATGCGAGACGGTTCCATACTCAATCTGTTGATGGAGACACGTTTCATGGATTCGTTAGCCATTACCCCCCCTAACTATTCGCTGATTGCTCCGGGGATAATGATTCGCATAGAGTCAGGAGACAAGGTGACTCCTACTTTTTTGGGGCGAAATCGTCCGGCGTGAGGAACACGAACGCGGCCTTCTCGCCGGTGCTGGACGCGGTGATCGTGTCACTGGTCTGCGCGGTCGCGGTGAAACCGAACTCAACGAAATCACCGGAGAAGTCGGGCATGCTGTCGGCCTTCATGCTGGCGTTCGACATGTACGTGCCGAAATTCTTCTTGGTGTCCGGGTCGTAGGAGACCACGATCATGGCGATCTCCTGGGCAGCCGGGTTCATGCCGACCGCGATGCCACCCGATTCGTTATCCCAGCCGTTGTACACGAACTTCAACGTCTCCGCGTCAGCCTGCAACGCCTTGACGCTCACGCTGACGGTCACGGAATCGTACGTGGTCCTCACGCCCTCGGCGAGCCACGAGTTCAGACTGGACGCATCGCCTCCGGAACGGTCCCACGACGGCAGGTTGTTCTCGGACGTGTGACCGAGGTTCTTCCACCCGGTCTCCACGCTTGTCGCGCTGATGAGCAGCCTGCTCAGATCAGTCGGCAGGGCGGTTCCGGCCGGTGCAACGAACACAGCACCGCGCTTACCGTTGATAAGACTCTGATTGTTAATGGTCAGGCCAGTGGTATTGTCTGCCATGCTTTTCCTTTCAAAACAGGAAACCCCACCGGCGTCAGCCGAATGGGGTTTCAAAATTCAAGAAAATGAATAAATCGTTAGTGGAACGCGAGTGCGGTTACCACCACGTCCTCCATGCTCCACACGTATACGTTTCTGGCGAGGTTCCAGTCGTCCGGACCGGTGCGGCGGAATCCCGTCGGTTCCACGCTGCGTACGCTGCCCGCCTTGACCGGATCCCGGTAGGGCCAGCCCATGACCCGTTTGTACAGCCATGATTTGAATCGGCTTCCCATGTCGGGATCAGATGCGAACACGCTCAGACTCAGGGGGAATCGCCACCGGTCGGCACCGATGTTCACGGCAGGGCCAACGTCGTAGATGACGCACAGTCCGTCAGCCAGCGTGTTGATGTCCGTGCCGATCTCGCTGCGAACCGTAGCGTTGGGATACTGGTCGCAGGGCAGGTCCTCGTCCAATAGTTGTCGGACCAGGGCGGCCGAGTCGATCTCCTCGTACAGGTGCAGGTCCAGGTCCTCGAACACGGAAACCATGCGTAGCCTCCCTTATCCGAACACGGCGTCGCGGAGGATATGCAGGCCTTCAACGTCGGGGCCATTCTTGAAATAGCCGGACGCCTTATGGCCGGTTTCCACGCTCATGGCCGCGTCGCCCTTGACCTGTTTGCCTCGGACGCCGACGTGCATGACCACGCGCGTGTCCTGCGGCCGGTTGCCGGTTTCGAGCTCGAACCATGCCATTTGGCGTTTGTCCTTGATGCGGGCGGCGGCGATCGCCTCGGCCTTCGTCTTGATCTGTTCGGCGAAATACCGTGTGGCTTCCGGCCCCACCTGTTCGGCGGCGCGACGGGAGGCGTCGTGGTCGATTCTCACGTACCCCATGTTCGCGCTCCTTCGGGGATTTCCGGTTCGGGTATGTTTCTGCGGCGCAGTTCGGCGCGGATCTCCCAATGTTTGGATCTTGCCGTGCCGTGCTTGCGTTCGACCGGACTGCCTACCGTGTCGTACATGTCGCCGTCATACCAGACCTGCGAGTGGATGTCACCGGGCCATTCGCGGGCGATGATCTGGATGGGCGTGATCTCGGTGAGACCGCCCTGATCCTGCGGGACATCCTCCTGGCCGCTGTTGGCGAACATGCCCGCCTGGTTCTGCCTGCCCTCCACGCTACATATCACCTTGATCGGGTCGCCGTCCGGCTCGTAGTGGACTCCATGCGCGGTGTCCGATACGGTCTGGTTGATGACGATCACGTAATCCGTGTCCATCAAAGTCTTGATGCGTCCATGCAGCATTTCGGGATGATCGTCGAACAGGAACCGTGTCTCCGGCTGCCAGTCATCGAACAGATACCCCATCAGGACTCCTTGAACGGGCTGCTCATCCATATGGTGCCCATCGGCCCCTGACCGTTCGCGTTGCCTTCCAACAGTCCGCGTTCACGATCCGTCAACCACAGGTTCGAGGACATGTCGTACCCCGAAGGCGTGCGCACGGGCGTGTCGATCGTGTACTGGTACTGGCTGTTGCTTTCGGTCTTGTACAGGGTCCACCGTGCTACGCGCAGCACCATCTGGCAGACCACGTAGGCCAGCAGGTTCTCGGACAGGTCGCCCTGCTCGTACCGGTATTCGGCGTCGGGGCATTCCGCGAACGCGATCTCCTTGGCGGTTTCGCATTCGCGGATGATCCATTCCTCACCCAACCGTCCATCGAACACCTCGGGCGTGGTCTGCGCGTGCTGGAGCATGTGGGAGAGCCAATCGATCTCAGCCATCAGACTCTCCCCTCATGTCACATGACGGTCGCCTTGAACGTGCTGTTCGCCATACGCAGCACGGGCAGGCCGGTACCGGTCGCATACGCCTCATAGCCCGGCTGGTTGCCGATGGACGAGAACACGGCCCCGATGAAACCGTTGCCCAGTCCGGCGATGTCGTAGCCGGTGATGCTGGTTTCGGCGGTCGGACCGATAGCGGTCTCGCCCAGACCGCCGCCCGCACCGGGCAGGAGGATGACGGTGTTCTCCGGGAAGAACGTCTCCACACCACCCTTGAACTTGATCCGCTGGGTACGCAGATAAGCGTCGTACTGGTCGTCAACAGTGACCGGGGTGACGCCCGCATACTGTTTGAAAACGTTGATAACGTTCTGGTAGGCGACCTGCGGGCGTTCAAGATCGGGTTCAGTGGTGGCCGCGAACTTGATGATGAACGGGTTCTCCGCAAGCGCGTCCATCACGGTCGTGGTGGTAAGCATCAGCGTCGGCTTGTCGCCGTCCACGGCCTTGATCTTATCCTTCCACGCCTTGATGTCCTTAATCGGGTTGACGGTCGAATCGCTCCACTTCTTGCCGGTGTTGAGAGTGGTTTCAAGGGAGGCGGCGCGTTCGAAATCGTAGGAGACGCCCTTCAACCCGTTCTCGCTGATATCCAGCTTCGCGTTCACGATGGTGTCGGCGCGGGCGCGTTCCAGACGGAACGCGGCCTCGGTGCCGAGCTGCTGGAAATACTCGGTCAGCTTGTCACGCTGCCAGTCGGCGCTGTTGCCACGGTTCATGATGATGTCCATTTCCGTGGTGCGCATGCGCTTACGCAACGGCATGAGCTTGAGCATCTTGGTTGCACCGGCGCCCGTGGTCTTACCGTACGGGGCTTCGGCGTCGAACGCGCTGAACGGCATCTCGTCGTCCTCTACGCGGGTGTTCGCCTCCCACGACACCTGCAGGCCCTCCGCGTTGCTCGTGTTCGGCAGAACGTTGTTCAACGGGAGGCTGTTGGAGGTGCCGTCGAAGGCACCGCGCACGAGCGCGGTCGCCTGGTCGGGCGACAGGATGGTGGTATCAGGAGTTGCCATATGGTTTTCCTTTCAGATATGCGACGGCCCCGCATGTCGTATGGCGTGCGGGGCCGTCTGACGATGTTGGGTGATTCAGGCTCCGGCCATCTGCCCGGCTGTGACCAGTGCGTTACGTAGCGCGATGAACTCGGCCTTGGTCGGGGTTTCGCCGGCCGGGTCGGCCACATGCGTGGCCTGCTTGACCAGACCAGCCTTGGCGGTGGTCGCGTTGGCCGGGGCTTCGGGGATGCTCGGCTTGCTGGTCAGGTCGTTGTAGGAGCCGGAGAAGTTGGACGTGCCGGCGCCGATCGCGGTCCGTGCGGCCTGCGCGTTGGTCGCCTTCATCAGGCTGCGGCCGGTTTCGGTCGCACCGGCCAGCGTGTCCACGGACGCGGAGGCCACCGCCTTGCCGGCGGCGGCGCTCAACGGCGTGATGGGCCCGCCGGCGGCGGTGTTGTCGCCGTTGGGCAGGTTGAAGAACAGTCCCTCGAACACGGCCTCGCCGGTGTCCACGGGCAGCTTGCTCTTGTCGATGACCGCCATGTATCGCATGCCCGCGGAGAACGTCTTGTACTTGAGGCCGCCGCGCGTCCATTCGATTCTCAACTGGCTTTCCAGCAGGCCGGCGACGCCGGTCTCGCGTCCGTCGGACGCCTCCGGATCGTACGGGCCGTACTTGCCGGATGCGGTGATGCGGGCCAGCGGAATACCGCTCTTGAGGTAGGACACGGTATCCGTGTCGCTGACCGACGCAAAGTATTCGGTCTCGTGATCCCCGCCGAGGAACGTGGTCAGGTCAAGGGTGACGGTACGCACACCATCGGTGAAACGGTTGACGAGCCACGACTGATCGTCGCGCGGCTCCGCATTGGTGACTGTATAGATACCGTTTTCCATGTGGATACGGCTCCTTTCTACTTATGCTTAATGGTTCGGGAGTTGCGGGCCTGCTCGTAGAGATCCTGCGGGGACGGCCCCTTGGGTTTCGGAGACGGAACCGGCGACGGGGCAACAAAAGCAAGCAGATTATCAGGCGGATACTGTTTATCCGACTCGCCGCTAGCATCCTGATCTGTTTTCTGTTCAGCGGTCGCATACTGCGCTTTCAGTTTCTCGGCGATGCGTGCGATGCCTTCGCCCCATTCCTTGATGCCTTCGGGCGTGGTCGCCTTGCACTGGCTCAGCGTGTCCTCGTCGAACAGCGTCGGGTTCTCCAACTGGAGGGTCATGCGGGCGATCTGTGCGTCACGTTCCGCGATGACGGTTTCACGTTCGGTCAGTTGGGCGTTGGCCTTCTGCAACGCCTCCCAGTTCTCCCGTTCACGATTCTCGTGCTTGCGGGACAACGCCTTCCAGTCAGGCTCCTGCTTGTCCGGCTCCTTGTCGGCGTCCGGGTTCGGATCCACCATGCCGGTGGTATCAGGCTCTACGTTTTCCACGAAAACTCCTTAAATATATGTGGTGGTCATCGGTTGAGGATCGCTTCGAGCTGGCGTTGGAACGACTGCTGCCATTTCCTCGCCTGGCTGATGCGTCCCGTGTTTTTGAACACGTATGTCTTGCCGTCCAATCGGAACGACAGTTTGTCCTTGTTGGAGGCTTGCAGCTCCTTGTAGCGTTTGTCGAACTCACGCGCATGGTTCAGCATCCTCTCGTACTGTTCGCGCGTATACGACACGTCCGGTTTGCGCCATTCGCTCGACGTTCGACGTGGCGACGATTTGGCTTCCTTGGTGGTCAGGATCGGCCCCAGTTCCCCGTGCGTGATGGTCTGCACGCGGATCTCGCTCAGATGCTTGCGGTCGGTTCCGCCCGCCTCGGCGTACAGGGCCTTCAGATCCTTGTCGGACAGTTGGAAGTCTGGATCGTCGTCGGATCCGGCGGGGGCGACGGTGCAACGGCACCGTTGGTGCAACGGCAACAGCGTACCTATCGAATACCAGCGGTCAGCCGCCACAAGACACAAGCCGCAGGTTCCCGTCTTCGACAGTTCAGGGTGGACGACACGCCTGTAGGAAAGAACCTTGCTGTTCTCATACCGGTCCAATGTCGCCATGTTCCCCGCCACGACGGAATCGGTTTCGGCGATCGACTCCAATCGGCTGATCGAATCACTCAGCCATTGGTCGATGATCTCGAAATAATCATCATCCGCGCCCGGCCACTCGTCCGGGCGTATGTCCGGGTATTGCGCGGCATCATGCCGATACGTGGACGCGGGCCTCATGGCGACCAGCCAAGGCGTCGTACCGTACCTCGGGTACACGAACTCGACCGATTGATCGCTCGGAGTGATGCCCATGCTTTTCATCGTGTCGTCCGCATAGCTGACGGCAAGCCGTCGAACCTGCGCTATCATGTTGATCTCGGCCATGCAGGATCGTGCGGCCACGCCGACCGTGACCGCATCGTTCCACCATTCCGCCGGGGTCAACGACTCCCACAGGCTTTTGGCCTGTCTCAGATACTCGTTGACCAGACTCTGCCGCAACCGGTCGTATGTGACCGACAAGGTGGCGACATCAGCCATCGGACTCCTCGAAACCGTCATCGAACATTTCACCGTCAGGCATCGAAGCCAGCTCGTCCGGCAATGTGCCTGCGGTCTGTTCGGCGGTCTTCGCGTTCAACGCGATCGTCTCGTTCGCCAACGCCTGCTGGAAGGCCGCGTCCTGCAGATCCTGTTCGGCGTCGGCTATCTCCTGATCGTTCAGACCGAACACGAGACGCCAGATCGTCTTGGTGGGCAGTCCGCCCTTGATCTTGCTGTACGCCTCGCCCAGCGACATCCAATCCCTTGGCTCGGGCGGCAGCCACGTCATCTCATACGTGCGTTCCGCCGCCTGCTTGTCGCCGTTCAGCGTCAACGCCATACGCAACGCCTGGGAGAACATCTTGCCGATACGCTGGTTCAGCTTGTTGACCTTGGCGACAAGCTGCTCATGTTTCAGGTTCGCGCCTGCGGCGCTTCCCGCCACGTCGGGGCTCAGCACGTCCACCGGCGTGCGGGACGCGGTGGCGAGATGCTTGATGTCGTTCGACTCGGCCTCAAGGAACGGGCGGAAATCCGTGATCTGCGACTCCCACACCTCGCAATCATCCGGCAGCAACCATAGTGCTGCGGGACTCATGGCGAACAGGGAATCGTACTGGATGGGCTGGCCTTCGGTCGCCATGCCCGCCTGAACCTGCGGGTCGGTCTTCCGATAGGTCATACGCTTCAGACCCTTGATCGCACGCTGACGGAACGCCTGCATGGTGACGATGCACATACGGTCGAAAATGCCCTGATCGATACGCAGGATCGTGGGAATATGCGGGCTTACCTGACTTACATACCCTTCCGGGCCTCCCCGGTACAAGGGGATGTGATTGTTGGCGAGCGCGTAGTCCATGCCCTGCGTGATCGGTTCCCCGACCCATTCCCAATCGTTCCCCGGCTCCCAGTATTCGGGATTGTCGGTGTCGTACGTGTCGCCGATGCGCTGCACCTCATCCTCGTCCGTAGGGGCTACGAGCGATTGAACGTGTTCCCGTTCGGCTATGCGATAGTAGACGCTGCGCTGTCCCGTTTCCGATTCCGTCAGACGGAACAGCATCAGCCGTTCCTTGTTTTCGACGGGATCATGCGAGTACACGCAGCCGGCGTTCTCATCGTCGCTTATATTGCATGCCCAGGGGGAAGCATAAGCGATAGCTGTATTATTGTCGTTGTTTCCATTCGGAGACACGATAACGTATCCGCTGCCGTATTTGGCTACGTCGTCGCATACGCGGTCCACCGTGTTCCACAAGTCCAGAGAGTCGGCCAGATCGTCGGCCTCCGTGTCCAAGCGGATGCGTTCGCCCTTGATACGGAATCCGTTCGGCTGCTGACGGTCGGTCACGGCCTTCACGATCGTGTCGGCCATGTTCAACGACCCCATGCGCGTATACCGCTTATACACGGGAAACGCACGCTGGTCGATGCCGTTCGGAATCGACATGGTGGGAATCTTCTCCCTGCCCAACACCAGCAGCTTCTCGAAGCAGTACAGGGGGATGCGGCGCCCGAGGTCGCGGGCCAACCGGCCCAACGTCCACCCGTCGCCACCCGGCTCGTTATCGTCGGCGATAATCGACTCGTCGGCCATCGCACCTCCTTAATACACTCTGGACGGTATGAACCATTCCGTCTCGTCCTCGTCACGCTGGGCGAGGACCTTCGCGCGGGCCGCGTATGCGAGCAGCGCCGCCATGCAGGCGTCGATCTTGTGCGGCGAGTTCTGCGTCTCCTTGAACACGAGATATCCTTCCGGCCTGTCCCTGCGGCGGGCGTTGCGGAAATGGTCGATCAACCGGGGGTCGGCGAACAGCATGATGTTCGTCCGGTCCACATCGTCAGATTCGGGCGTCCGCATGTCCTCGTTGAACGCCGCGTACATGGTCTTCAACATGCCCATCACGTCACGCCGGTATCCGTTCATCGGGAACCGGATATGGCTGTTGTTATTGCGCGGCGACACCTTCAACCGGTTCTCGTAGTCCAGCTCCCATTGGGCGATGTACGGCTCCCACTCGTCCGTGTCGGCGAACATGCCGACCACGTTGTAATGGTTGAACATCCAACGCACCTTGCCGTCGAACGAATCGCGGTCCACACGCCAGTGCGCAGCCTGCGGGCCGTCCGGCTTCTGATCGATCTTCACGAGGAACAGCAGACCGTCACGCACACGGCATCCCACCAGCGCGGTGGAATCATCCGACGTGGACCCATCGAAACCCAGCGTGATCTCCTCATCCTCGCCCACGACCTGCATCCACGCCTCATCCAACACGTGAACGTCACGGGATGCGAGCGCACTATCCACAATGTCACGGTAGGCGACGTGGTTCTGTATCATGTTCTCGGTCAGCCACGAGTCCCGTGCGCTGGCGAGATTGTTGAAGTAGTAGCGGGTCGCGTCGTTCGGATCATACGCGGGATCCAGTATCTTCTGCCGGGTGCGTTTGATGTCGCACCAGCCGTTCACGCTTGGCCCCGGTTCCACGCCGGGATCCCGCAGCGACCAGCCGTCCGCGCTGCGCCCGTCCGGACCGACCGGCACCATGCGCCCGTCCGGCAGGAAGATCCAATCATGATCGTCCGGCGATTTCATCGCACTGCCGTACGCCTCGTAGATCGCATGATCCAACTTGTCGTCGTCGGGCATCTCCTGACGGCTGATGTTCGCATACCGGTGGTCGAACAGCAGATCTTCCCAACCGCGCAACCTGCCTTCCAACAGGTCATGCGCGGTCTTGTACGTGCGTTCGGCAATACTGTCCTCGCCCGGCGAATACATGGTCGTGGTCTCCAGAAACCACGGGTCCGCGTCAATGCCGCGCTTCGACAGGTTCTGCGACATGATCGTGTACAGGTCACGCAGCCGCTTGTTGTTGTACTGGTGCGTCTCATCGAAACAACACCAGGTCTGCAGGCCACCGTCCTTGCTTCGGGCGGCGGCGGTCGAATACCTGATCTCTCCGCCCATCGGCAGGAGGATACGCGTCTTGCCCGCATCCATGCCACGACCGGCCAGCAAGCTCAACGGGCCTTCCGTGCAGTTGTAGTACACGGTGTCGTACACCTCGCCGGTCTGCTCCTCGGCGGTCGCCAAGCATACGACCAATGGAGACTGGATAGGACGGCCCATAGGCTCGCCCGGCGAATACGGGTACGTCTGCCCGAGGAACGTATAGGTTTCACCGCCCTTAGCCCAACCGGCGAACCGGCACGGGCCGAACGCCTCGAACAATGCAAGCTCGGCGGCGAAACCGCTCTTGTTACACCCCTTGGGCCGTGACAGGAACACATGACCGAACCGGCGGCGACCGTTCCGATCCAACGCATAACAGTCAACGATGAACTGGAAATACTCGGGACTGTGACGAATCCTCTTGCCCTTGCCTCCGCCACGCCCCAACACGGTGAACGTCTCGATCCACCAGACAGCCAGCCACCCCAACGAACGTTTACGATCCTCAGCATTCAACTTCGGGATGACATCATGCATCAGGCGATAGCCGCCTTCCGCCGCTTGTAATCCTCGAAATCATTCCGCAACCGGTATCCGCCGCCAACGCCAGCCGCCATATCGTCGGCCTCCGGCACGTCGAACTTCAACTTGCGTTTCGCCTCGGGAGTATCCCCATACTGGTTCATCGACTGTCGCATCTCGGGGGCCAGACCGTCGTACGACTGCTTCTTAAGGCTCTTGTCCAGCACGGCCATCTTGTAGATGAACATGTCCCATTCCCATTGGGTACGCAATTGACGCGCCTGCGGAGTACGACGGAAATGCTCATATACCGTGCGGGCGAACGGACTCCACACCCCATCGATCAGGTTCAGCGAGGAAGCATCAGGCAGATCAGGCCCGATAGGCTCCAATTCCTCGAACTCCCAATCCTGCGGCAACCCATCCAACGGGACCACACTCTCGAATCCGCCGCCGATATCAGGCACCGCGGGCTTGCGTGGCTTCGCCGCCTTTCTTCCGTTTCCGGCCACTCCTACCACCAGCCTTCAACCCATGACGGGTATCACGACTCGTCGTGCGCCCGGCATGACGCCGGACGCACCCGTAATGAAAAATCCCCTTATTCGCCAACGATGGCTCGCCACCGTCTTCCAACGGTACGATCCACGCCGGCACCCCAAGCATCGGACTATCGAACTCGCGGGAAACCGGTTCGCCGCATTCCACGCATGTCCCATCACAACCGGCCCACACATCAGCCTCGGTGAACGGCTCATACACCATGCCGGACCTGATACCGGCATCAACCGGCTTCGACTCGACAATCGGATTCACCGAACGCGCCGGAAGCCGATACCCCTTACGACGACGCTCCCAACGCTTCCTGCAAGTAGCAGAACAAAACTCCTTCGCACTGCTCTCCAACGGGAACATGACCCCGCAGCACTTGCACATACGAGACCGGACAGGCTTGACCGGACTGCCGGAATAATGCCAGCGATTGTAATGCGACCGGCACAATCCCCTGCAGATCGACCGTTCTTCACACCCATCAATCAGGCACGTTTGAACGCCGGATGCGAATACCATGAATCACTCCTCCGACGATCACGATTACTCCGACGCTGTTCGGCCGACTCCATCTCCGTCTTCATCTGATGGTGGTAATCGCACAACGCCCACAGATTCGACGGACTATCATCGTCAACACCGTTCACCGCGCGACCCCTATGATCCACCTGCCGCGCCCGAACCGAACACCGCTTCGGCAACCCAAGCTCATCCACAACCGGCCATTGGCACGCATACCCGTCACGTTCAAGAATCATCCGCCGCACGCGCGGCCAATCAGAATTGAACCGCTCACGCCTACGCGACGAATACCAAACCATAAACTCCTCACCCCCAAGAGGGCGGGGCCGGACGTTGCGCCGCATGTGACAGCACCAATAAACAATTAACCGACGATCATCCGACCCCTAGCACCATCCGCAGGACTCGAACCTGCACCTCCCGGTTTTGGAGACCGGGCGCCCTACCAGTTAGACCACGATGATAAAGCGGTTGTTGAGGGATTCGAACCCCCGGACCCATGAGAGTCAACGGCCTAGCAAGCCGCCGCCTTAAACCAGACTCAGCCAAACAACCAAACCGGGAGAATGGACTGGTTTTTACCATCAACGCCTATCCTGCACCAACTGATGCACCCTTATCGGCGTACCGTCCGCTCGCCCCGCTAAGGGCACGGGCCGCTAAGCCCACGAACGTCGCTTACCCCCACACCAGGACCCGGAGGGTATTCGCGCACTCCCTGACGCCACGACAACGGCCAATCATCACAGCGTCTCGTACCACGGGTGGGACTCGAACCCACAACCCAATGATTAAAAGTCACCTGCTCTGCCAATTGAGCTACCGAGGCAAACCCGATCCACAAGGAACCGGGGTAACAGAAAGGATGTGAGATGAACATTTGATATCCGACTACGCCGAACCATCAAACCGCATCTAAGCGTAAGCCTACTCAGAAAAAACGTTACCGCAACTGTTACCGACAAAATTCTCGAACAAATTTTCTAATCCGCACACAAATGGCGGAATACCAATGTTCTTCACCATGTCACAGTAATTCATAAACCTCCAGAAAATGCATTCACCGGCAGAACCAGACCCCCTGCGGTCTTGATTTTGGAGGCCGGGGCCACCCTCCCCCGCCCGGGTCGAACATGCGTTCGATGGTTTGTGTTTCGGCGTGTCGCGTGATACGCGCGTGCGTGCGCGTATCCTATTCACGCGCCTATCTCGCCTATCGCTATCGCGTCTCTAGCGCGTCCCTATCGCGTGTCCAGCGCGTGCCCAGCGCATCTCTACCGCGTCGCTTATCACTCGCCCTCACTCGCCTATCACTCGCCTATCGGTGGTGTGACTGTGGGGTGACTGTGGTGTGGGCTAGTGCCGAGCTAAGGGGTGCCGCATAGCCGTCCAGGACGGCCGGTTTTTGTGTTTGCGACACGCCGATGGAATGGCTTGTTTTCAATGGTTTTAGACACTGACTTGTTACCCCCAGCTGGGGGTGCTATAGTGAGAACTACCGCAAGGCAGCGGGGAACAGAAACCCCAACAGATACAGCCCCAGCGGTTCAGACTTCTCCCCACCTAATCCACTCAATCAGGAATCGAGGTAATCAAGATGGACACCACCGATACCACCACCCTCACCATCGAGGACATGTGGGACACGCTCAAGGACATGGGCGTGGAAGAACAGACATTGCAAATCATCACGGCAATCAACGGGTATAGCGAGGAAACCATGTGCGATGTGCTTTTCGCCCACACTGGATACCGCTACTTCGGCCAATGGGATGAAGAATAGGCGCGATAGGTCGGCTATCCAGTCGGGTTCGATACCCGACGCGCCACTAGGCCCAACCTAACGATTGCGGTTTGAGGTTTGATAATTCAAGAATGGACACCGCTTAGTGAGAGAGCGGTAACGCGATAGCGGGTATCCGGCATGGAATTGTCCCCGCAAGTGCGGATAGGAATAGACTCCGGAGATAGTCGGGGTTAAACCTACAAACAGTGTGGTCGCGCCATACTGGCCGTGCGAATAAAGACCGAAAAATGTACAATTAGCCTCACAGTAGCGATGTGAGGTGAGTCTAATGAGTCTTAGGGAATTAAGGCAGAAACGCGGGTTAACACAAGAGCAGCTAGCCAACAAATGTGGGCTAAGCCAGCGCCGCATATCGTCACTAGAGGTTGGCGGCGAACAGCGTGATATAACTCGAATCGAGTTGGGTACGGCTATCC